>WBZL01000011.1_pt1 | contig 220015 bp, 195 predicted proteins | sample 5204291 | NCBI WGS metagenome assembly WBZL01 (sample SAMN12344345, study PRJNA552823) | activated sludge metagenome | biome: Activated sludge suspended growth; feature: Nitrification reactor; material: Wastewater; isolation source: activated sludge from nitrification reactor of wastewater...
CGCGGCCTCGCGACGTTCCGCTGGTATTCGTGGACGGTCGCGCTCGGGCCACTGGTGCTGCTGGTCGTCTGGCGTGGCGCCTGGCACCTGAGGCGGGCCCGCGCCTGACCGTCAGCCCCGTTTCTGGCCGTCAGCTCCGCGTCCAGGCATACAATGCCGCCAGGCCTGTGAGCGCGCCCCACATGGCGAGCTGCGCCCAGCGGCGCCATGGACGCCGGCGCACTCGGCCGATGAAACTGAGCCCGGCCAGCGCGGTCAAACCCACGAAGATGGCCAGGTACCCCGCCAGCAACGGCAGTTCTTCCCGGAATCGCGGTGTTTCGCCCGACAGGACGAGAAAAACGACCAGTGTTGCGCCGAGTGCGAAGGTCGCCGCGGCCGCCGAGCCGAGCACGATGCCGGTCAACACAGTCAGGGGGCTCACGTCGGAGGTGCTCGCTGCGGGACCCGGGGAATATGTCGCCCCCGACGCGGCCCTTGATCGGGCACCGGGGTGACTCTAGCCTAAGTGATTCGAAGCCGCCTTGGCGCGGCTGAGGTTGCGCAGTGTACCAGCCAGCAGACCAGGAACCGTCGTCACCGTCCGACACCGCCGGGCGCCGCCAGGGCGTCACGCGCGCGGGAGCCGCCATGCTGGCGGTGCTCGTGCTCGCCGTCGGCACGCTCCTGCTCGGCACGGCCAAGGCGCCGTCGGCCTCGGCCAATGCGACGACCGCGGATTTCACCCCGACCGAGCGGCAGGCCAAGGTGGCGCGGCTCGTCAGCAGCATGTTCGAGCGGTCGCACTACCGCCAGGCCCCCGTCAACGACCCGGTGTCGTCGCTCGTACTCGACCACTACCTCGAGTCGCTCGACGGCGCGCGCAGCTACTTCCTGGCCAGCGACATCGCCGAGTTCGAGAAGTACCGCTACGAGCTCGACGACGCGATCACGACCGGCAGGCTCGAGCCCGCATTCGCGATATTCAACCGCTTCCAGCAGCGCAATCGCGAGCGCATGGCGTACGCGCTGAAGCTGCTCGAGACCGAGCCGGACTTCAAGCTCGACGAGACGTTCGAATTCGACCGCGAACACGCGCCGTGGGCGAAGACTCCAGCGGAGCTCGACGAGCTCTGGCGCAAGCGCGTGAAGAACGACGCGCTGTCGCTGATGCTCACCGACAAGACCTGGGCGGAGACCGGCGATATCCTCCGCAAGCGCTACGAGCGCGTCGCCAAGCGCTCCGAGCAGGTCACCGCCGACGACGTGTTCGAGAACTTCATGAACTCGTTCGCGCACGTCTTCGACCCGCACTCGAGCTACTTCTCGCCGCGCAACTCCGAGGAATACCGCATCCAGATGAGCCTCTCCTACGAGGGCATCGGCGCGTCGCTGCAGTCGATCGACGACTACGTCACGATCATGGAGATCCTGCCGGGCGGCTCGGCGCAGGAGAGCGGCGAACTGAAGGCGCAGGACCGGATCATGGCCGTCGGCCAGGACAAGGATGGCAAGATGGTGGACGTCGTCGGCTGGCGCCTCGACGACGTCGTGCAGTTGATCCGGGGGCCGAACGGCTCGTTCGTGCGCCTGCAGGTGCAGCCCGCCAACGCCCCGCCCGGCTCGCAGGAACGCATCGTCACGCTGCCGCGCAAGAAGATCACGCTCGAGGCGCAGGCCGCGAAGAAGGATATCCGCACGATCAAGCGCGGCGACCAGACGCTCAAGGTCGGCATCATCACCGTGCCGTCGTTCTACCAAGACTACAACGCGCGTGCGGCCGGCGACGACGACTACCGCAGCACGACGCGCGACGTGCGCAAGCTCCTCGACGAGATCAAGGCCGCCGGCGGCGTCGACGGCCTCGTGCTCGACCTGCGCGAGAACGGCGGCGGGCACCTCTCCGAGGCGATCGGCCTCGTCAACCTGTTCGTCCCGAAGGGCCCCGTCGTGCAGTTGCGCGAGACGGGCGGCCGCGTCGAGGTCCTCGAATCCGAAGACAGCGGCGTGGCCTACGACGGCCCGCTCACGATTCTCGTGGACCGCTTCAGCGCCTCCGCGTCCGAGATCTTTGCCGCGGCGATGCAGGATTACGGCCGCGGCCTCGTGATCGGCCAGGAGACCTATGGCAAGGGTTCGGTGCAGAACCTCTACCCGCTCGACCGGTACGCGGTCGGCCAGGATCCCGGCTATGGCCAGCTCACGGTCACGATCGGCATGTACTACCGTGTCACGGGCGACAGCACGCAGAACCGGGGCGTCATGCCGGACCTGGCCTTGCCCTCGGCCATCAGCACGGAAGAAGTCGGCGAAAGCTCGCGTGATGGCTCGCTGCCCTGGAACCGGATCCGACCGGCGGAGTTCCGTCGCGAAGGCGCCTACGCGACGCTGCTGCCCGAATTGCAGCGCGAGCACGACGCGCGCGTCGCGACCGATCCGGACTTCCAGTACGCCGTGGATGAAATTGCCTCGATCGAGACCATGCGCAACCAGAAGTCGGTGTCGCTGAACCTGGCCAGGCGCAAGGCGGAGCGCGAGGCGCGCACGCAGGAGCAGCTCGCACGCGAAAATGCCCGGCGCTCGGCGCTCGGTGAGCCCAGGCTCGCCTCTGCCACCGAAATCACCGATCCGCCGGATGCCATCCTCGGCGAAGCGGCGGAGATCACCGCAGACCTGTCGCGACTCGAGCCGCGCTTCATGGCGCGGGCCACGTCCGAGCCGAAGTGAGCCGGCCCGCGTCATGCAGACGCGGTCCTCGGCCATCGCGATCACCGCCTGCCGACCCACCGCCCCGGGGGCGCGGCAGGGTGGATCGCCGTCCTGGGCTTGAGGGCGCCGGCCGATCCCAGTCGGCTGCTTGATTGTTTGGTGTTGTACTTGACTACAACACTATAGAACCAATACAATCTACCTATTCAAACCTTCCCATCTGGGGCCCGATGTCCATGACCACCATGAACTTGCAGGCAACGATGCGACGCCGCTCAGGGCCCTGGCTGGCGGTCGCGCTCGCAGCCGCCGTCATCGCCGGCCTGCTGGCCGGAGGCTGCAGCAACGGCAAGGCCAAGGAGAAGACGCCGCCGGCCGACGACAAAGAGACAGCCGTGCCGGTCGAAACGCGGCCCCTGAGACGCGCCGAGATGGTGGCCGTGTACTCGGGCACGGCGCCGATCGAGGCTCACGAGGAAGCGTCGGTCGTCGCCAAGGTCGGCGGTGAGGTGCGCCAGATCTTCGTCGAGGAAGGCGACGCGGTGCAGGCCGGCCAGATCCTCGCGCGGCTGGACGGCGACCGCTTGCGGCTCACGCTCGCCCAGACCGACGCGAACCTGAAAAAGCTCGAGCGCGACTACAAGCGCACGCTCGATCTTTCGGAACGCGGACTTGTCTCGAAGAGCTCGGCCGAGAACCTGAAGTTCGACCTCGACGCACTGCGCGCGGCCTATGACAGTGCCAGACTCGAGCTGAGCTACACGGACATCCGCGCCCCCATTCCCGGCGTGGTCTCGGCGCGCGCAATCAAGGTCGGCAACACCATCCGTCCGAACGACCCGACGTTCACGGTGACGGACCTCGTCCCGCTGCTCGCCTACGTGCACGTGCCGGAGAAGGAATTCCGCAAGATCGCGCCGGGTCAGGCGGCCGAGGTCGTCGTCGATGCGCTCGGCGGCGAGCGGTTCGTCGGCAAGATCTCGCGCATCAGCCCGACCGTCGATCCGCAGACGGGCACGTTTCGCGCCCGCGTCGAGGTCGATGACCGGTCGCGACGCCTGAAGCCCGGCATGTTCGCCCGCGTGAACATCGTGTACGAACGGCGTCCGGACGCCCTGCAGTTGCCGCGCACCGCGATCATCGACGCCGACGGCCAGCAGTCAGTCTACGTCGTCGATGGCGGCAAGGCGCAGCAACGCGTCATCAGGACCGGCCTCACGAACGGCGGCTGGATCGAGGTCGTCGACGGCCTGCAGGGCGACGAGCGCGTCGTCACGGTCGGCCAGGCGGGCCTGAAGAGCGGCACGGCGGTCCGCATCGTCGGCGAGGACGCGCCGAAGCCCGTCGCGGCGCTCGCCTCCGACAAGCCCAAGAACCAGTGAGTCCGTCACGGGGCGCGGCCGCCGCGCCCCGTACGCCGGGGACACGCCCATGCTCGAGTCTCTGATCGATTTCGCGATCAAGCGCCGCGTCACCATCGTGATGTTCACGGTCGCGATCGCGCTGTTCGGCTTCGTGTCGCTCGCGCGGCTGAAACTGAACCTGCTGCCCGACCTGTCGTACCCGACCCTCACCATTCGCACGGAGCTGCCGGGCGCCGCCCCGCTCGAGGTCGAGACGCTGGTGACGCGTCCGGTCGAGGAAGCCGTCAGCATCATCCGCAACGTACGTGAGGTCCGCTCGGTCTCGCGTGCCGGCCAGTCCGACGTGACCCTGGAGTTCCTCTGGGGCACGGACATGGACATCTCTGGCATCGACGTGCGCGAGAACCTCGACCTGCTGCAGTTGCCGCTCGAGGCCAGACGCCCGCTGCTGTTGCGCTTCGATCCGTCGAGCGAGCCCGTGATGCGGCTCGCGCTGCTCGACGACAGGGCGAAGGGCGACGCACAGGGCATCGACCGGCTCAAGGCGCTGCGCCGTCTCGCCGATGACCGCCTCAAGCCCGACCTCGAGGCCGTGGAAGGCTCCGCGGCTGTCAAGGTGAGCGGCGGCTACGAGGACGAGGTGCAGGTCTTCGTCGACCAGCAGAAGCTCGCGCAGCTCGGGCTGTCGATCGACGTCGTCACGCGCCGCATCCGCGCCGAAAACGTCAACCTGTCGGGCGGGCGTCTCGAGCAGGGTGCACAGCGCTATCTCGTGCGGACGCTGAACGAGTTCGAGACGGTCGAGCAGATGGCCAACGCGATCATCGCGACGCGGGATGGCCAGCCCATCTACCTGCGCGACGTCGCCGCCGTCACCCGCGGCTACAAGGACCGCGAGGCGATCACGCGCGTGAACGGCCAGGAGGCGATCGAACTGGCGGTCTACAAGGAAGGCGACGCCAACACGGTGCAGCTCGCCGACGGCATCCGCGCACGCATGAAGGAGATCGAGAAGGGCCTGCCGGAAGGCACGTCGCTGCGCGAGGTGTACGACCAGTCCACATTCATCGGCGCCGCGATCAGCGAGGTCAAGAGCGCCGCACTGATCGGCGGCCTGCTCGCGATCCTCGTGCTGTACGCGTTCCTGCGCGACGCCCGCGCCACGCTGATCTCGAGCATCGCGATCCCGGTCTCGGTGCTCGGCACGTTCGTGCTCATGTACGCCTTCGACCTGACGCTCAACATCATGTCGCTCGGCGGCATCGCGCTCGCCGTCGGCATGCTCGTCGACAACGCCGTCGTCGTTCTCGAGAGCATCGTGCGCAATAGGGAAAAGGGCATGAGTCAGCTCGAGGCCGCCCGGCTGGGCACCACCGAGGTCGCGGGCGCCGTGTTCGCCGCGACGCTCACCTCGGTCGCGGTGTTCGCGCCGATGGTGTTCATCACCGGCATCGCCGGCCAGCTCTTCAAGGACCAGTCGCTGACGGTCACCTTCGCCCTCGCCTTTTCGCTGCTCGTGGCGCTCACGCTCGTACCGATGCTCGCGGCCGGTCGTGCCCGCGCCGCTGCGGCGGCGGACCCGTCGATCGCGCCGAAGCCGCCCGGACGCATCGACCGCGGCCTGGGCGCCGTCAGCCGGGCGCTGGGCCGGGCGGGCGGCTGGGTGTCGAACGGCCTGCGTCTCGCGCTGAGCCCGCTGGTCAACGTGACGCAGCGCGTGAACCATTGGGCCGAGCGCAAGTACCCGCCGGCGATCACCTGGGCCCTCGCCCACCCCGGCAGGACGATCGGCGCCGCCGTGCTGCTGTTCGTCGCGACGCTGGTGCTGATCGTGCCGCGACTCGGCACGGAACTGATCCCGCAGATGTCGCAGGGCGAGTTCAACGTCGACCTGCGCCTGCCACCCGGCACGCCGCTCGAGCACACCGACCGCTCGGTGCAGGCCGCGCAGCGCGCGAGCGCCGCGCTCGGCAACGTCGTGCTGGCCTACTCGGTCGCCGGCACCGGCAACCGTCTCGACGCCAATCCGGTCGACGCCGGCGAGAACACCGGTCGGCTCAGCATCACGCTCGCGAAGGGATCGGGCCGTGCCGACGAGGAAGCGGCCATGGCGGGCATGCGGCACGAGCTCGAGTACCTGCCCGGCGTGCAGTACCGCTTCAGCCGCCCGGCGCTGTTCAGCATGGCGACGCCGCTCGAGGTCGTCGTGTCCGGTTACGACCTCGATCGCCTCAGGGAAGCTGCCGAGCGCGTGCGGCTCGAGATGCTGAAGGACCGCCGCTTCGCCGACGTCAAGACCACCGTCGAGGCCGGCAACCCCGAGATCCAGATCGTCTTCGACCAGGAACGCGCGTCGCAGCTCGGGCTCGCCGTGCGCGATGTCGCCGACCGCGTCGTCAACAGTGTCCGCGGCGAGGTGGCCACACGCTACAAGCTGCGCGACAAGCAGATCGACGTGCTGGTGCGCAGCGTCGATTCCCGCGCGGCCTCGATCGAGGAAGTGCGCAACCTCATCGTCAACCCGGGCAGCGCCTTCCCGGTGCCGCTGAGCGCCGTCGCCGACGTGCAGCTCGCGGTCGGCCCGGCCGAGGTGCGTCGCGTCGGGCAGGAGCGCGTCGCGGTGATCTCCGCCAACCTCGCGCACGGCGACCTCGGTTCGGCGGTCGCCGCGCTGCAGGGCGTCGTGCAGCGGGTCGAACTGCCGGTGGGCACGAGCGCGTTCCTCTCGGGTCAGAGCGAAGAAATGACGGCGTCGTTCCAGTCGCTGCAGTTCGTGCTGGTGCTGGCCATCTTCCTCGTCTACCTGGTCATGGCCTCGCAGTTCGAGTCGCTGATCCACCCGTTCGTGATCCTGCTGACGATCCCGCTCGCGCTGATCGGTGCCGTGTGGGCGCTGTGGCTCACGGGCACGAAGGTCAATGTGGTCGCCTACATCGGCCTGATCATGCTGGCGGGCATCGTCGTCAACCAGTCGATCGTGCTGATCGACGCCGTGAACCAGGCGCGCGAGCGCGGGCACGACAGGCACGCCGCCATCATCGAGGCCGGCCGGCTGCGCCTGCGACCGATCCTGATCACCAAGCTCACGACCATCCTCGGCCTGCTGCCCATGGCGCTCGGTCTCGGCGAAGGTGCCGAGGTGCGCGCGCCGATGGCGATCACCGTCATTGGCGGCGTGCTGCTCACGACCTTCCTCACGCTGCTGGTGATTCCCGTCGTCTACTCGGTCATGGATCGCAAGCAGTTCGCCGGGACGCAGGCGCAGCCTGCCCTGCCCCGAGACTCCGCAGTGGAACCGGCGGCGGGCTGAGGCAGGAGCACGACCATGCTGCACACGAAGATCGCGCTGAACCGTCCCGTCACGACGATCATGGCGGCGCTCGCGGTGCTCGCCATCGGTCTGATCTCGAGCCGTCTGCTGCCGCTCGAGGCCATGCCGGACATCACCTTTCCGGGCATGCGCATCATCATCCCCTACCAGGGCTCGACGCCCGAGGAGATGGAAATGCTCGTCGTGCGGCCGGTCGAGGAGGCGCTCGCGACGCTGTCGGGCATCGAGGAGATCCGCGCGAGCGCACAATCGGACCAGGCGCAGTTCGAGGTGCTGTTCAGCTGGGACCGCGACGCAAACGCCGCGGCGTTCGACGTGCGGACCAAGCTCGACTCGATCCGGCCGCAACTGCCGCCCGGCGCCGACCGCATGCTGATGTTCGCCTACAGTTCGGGCGACCAGCCGGTCGCCGTGATCCGCATCTCCTCGGACCAGAACCTCACCGACCAGTACGAGACACTCGAGAAGTACCTGCAGCGCCCGATCGCGCGCATCGAGGGCGTGGCGCGCGTCGAGCTGCAGGGCGTCGAGCCGCGCGAGGTGCGCATCCTGGTCGACCCCACGCGTCTCGCAGCCTATGGCGTGAACGTCGTCAAGCTGCGTGGGCTGCTCGAGGCCAGCAACTTCTCGGTGAGCGCCGGGGAGATCACCGAGAACGACTCGCGCTTCACCGTGCGCCCGATCGGCGAATTCCGCAGCATCGATGACGTACGCGCCCTGCTCGTCGCGCCCGGCGTCCGGCTGGGAGACGTCGCGCAGGTCGAGATGGTGGCGCCCGAGCTGACGATCGGCCGTCGCATGGATGGCAGACCGGCCGTCGGCATCGATGTCTACAAGTCGACGCAGGCGAACGTCATCGACGTCGTCGACCGCGTGCTCGCGGCGGTTGAGCACGCACGGGCCGTGCCGCAGTTGCAGGGCGTGCAGATTCTCGTCGTCGGCAACCAGGCGGAGAACATCCGCGACTCACTCAGGGAACTCCGCAAGGCAGGCCTGATCGGCGCCGTGCTGAGCTTCTTCATGCTGCTGTTCTTCATGCGGCACTTCCCGACGACGCTGATCGTCAGTCTCGCGGTCCCGGCCTCGCTGCTGGTGACGCTCGGCGCGATGTACTTCCTCGGCCTCAGCATCAACATCCTGTCGATGATGGGCATGCTGCTCGCGATCGGCATGCTGGTCGACAACTCGGTGGTCATCACCGAGAGCATCTTCCGTCACCGGCAGATGCATCCCGACCGGCCGGTGCAGTCGACGCTCGACGGCGTGAAGGAAGTCGGCATCGCGACGCTCGCGGGCACCTGCTCGATGATCATCGTGTTCCTGCCGCTCGTCTTCGGCGAGCGCAACGAGATGTCGATCTTCCTCGTGCACGTCGCGGTGCCGATCGTCGTGGCCATGCTGGCATCGCTGGTCATCGCGCAGACGCTGCTGCCGATGCTCGCGACCCGCATGGCGCCGCCGCCACCGGTCGGCGAGCGGTCCTGGTTCGGGCGGCTGCAGGACCGCTATGGCCGCGCGCTCGAATGGGCGATGTCCCATCGCCGGTGGATGGCCCTGTTCACCGTCCTGATCGTGCTGTCGCCGGTCCCGTTGTTCATGCTCAAGCTGGCGAAGGTCGACCCGTTCCCGCAGGAGGCGAGCCGCACGCTGATGATCGCGTACCACATCGAGGGCTCGTACCCGATGGAGCGCGTCGAGCAGGCGGTACGGCGCGTCGAGGCCTACATCGAGGCCAACAAGCAGCGCTTCGACGTCGAGACCTACTACTCGGTCTGGCTCAACGACGAGGCGCACACGCGCCTGTACCTGACCCCCAAGGAGGACGCGAAGGTACCGGCCGCCGAGGTGATGAAGCGCGTGCTCGAAGACATGCCGGAAATCATCATCGGCAAGCCGAACTTCACCTGGGACGAGGGTACGGGCGGGTCGACGTCGTTCAGCCTGCAGCTCGCTGGCGAATCGACGGAGCGCCTCGCGGACATTTCGCGCGAGGTCGCCCATCGGCTGTCGTCGGTCGAGGGCCTCGACGCCGTGCGCTCGGAGGCCGGCACGGGCGAGCAGGAAGTCCAGGTCGTCGTGAACCGCGACCGGGCGGCGCAACTCGGCCTGACCACGCAGGATGTCGCGATGACGGTGGCCGGGGCGATGCGCGGCGACCGCCTGCCGGAGCTGCGCACGTCCGACCGCGAGCTCACCATGCGACTGGCCTTCCGCGAATCCGACCGGCAGTCGGTCGAGGACCTCGCGCGCATCCCCGTGATGCTGCCGGACGGCTCGCGCATCGAACTCGGCGCCGTGGCCGATTTCGAGATGCACCCGAGCGACCGCGAGATCAAGCGCCTGAACCGGCTCACGACCGTCGTGATCGACGCCAACCTCGCCGAGGGCACGACGATGGACGACGCCCGCAAGCGCGTCGAACCGATCATGGACGCCTATCCCCTGCCGCCCGGCTACAGCTGGAAGTTCGGACGCGGCTTCGAGGAGAACGACGAGGCGGTGAAGACGATGGCGCAGAACATGCTGCTGGCCGTCGTGCTGATCTTCCTCGTGATGGCGTCGCTGTTCGAGTCGGCGCTGTACCCGCTGTCGATCATCACTTCGATCGTCTTCGCGATCGTCGGCTCGATCTGGTTCCTCGCGCTCACGGGAACGAGCATCACGATGATGGCGATGATCGGCTTCATGGTGCTGATCGGCGTCGTCGTCAACATCGGCATCGTGCTGATCGCGCACGTGATCGACTTGCGCAACGCCGGCCTGCCGCGCCACGATGCGATCCTGCAGGCCGGCCGCGACCGGCTGCGTCCCATCATGATGACCACGCTGACGACGCTGCTCGGCCTGGCGCCGCTCGCGATCGGCGATGCACAGGTGGGCGGCGGCGGCGAGGGCCCGGCGTACTATCCGATGGCCCGTGCCATCATTGGCGGTCTCGCGTTCTCGTCGGTCGTCTCGCTGCTGATCGTGCCGATGTTCTATGTCTGGTTCGACGACCTGAACCTGTGGCGGCAGCGCGTTTTCGTGCGACCGCAGGCGGACGAGACGGCCGCCGGCACGCCGGTGGTCGAGTCGGCTGGCGGCCACTGAGACGACGACGCAGTGACCCCGCCCCCGCCGGCATCGGCAGAGGATGCCTGCCACGGACGACGCCCGGGAGCTCAGGGCATCAACGCACGATTGCGCGATAGATGTCCCAGTACTCGTCGAGCAGCACGTTCGGCGGGACCCGCAGCGAGGGCTCCGCGGTGCGGGCGATCGAATCCGCGACCGGAACGACGTCCGTCCCGCTGCGGTACGCCGCCGTGCCCTTCAGGCGGTCTGCGCGCGACTTGACCTCGACGAGGTCGTCGCTCATGGTCTCGACGTCCATGGCGGCGCGGGCGGCGCACTGCATCAGCGACTGGCAGTCCGCCGGGGTGCCGTAGTCGGTATCGAAGACGCGCTTGAGCTGGCTGTGGCGTGCGAGTTCGGCGACGTTGGCAGCCGCCAGACGGTCATGAAGCATCTCCGCGTAGGCGACCACGGCGAGGTTGACGGCCCGCCGACCCTCGACACTCAGCCCCTCGAACAGCGGCGGCGGCTCGTTCGCGACCGCCTGGAGCTGCTGGCTGAGGTTCGTGACCTCCTGCGCCGACGCCTCGATGCGCTCCCCGCGCGTCGCTATACCTTCGACGACCCGGCGCCGCCGGAAGTAGTTCCAGAAGCCGCCGAGCTGTTCGACGCGCTGTCGTGCCAGCTTCTGCTCGGCCTGCAACTGCTCGGCCAGCACCCGGGCCTCGACGAGTTCACGCTCGAGCGCGGACATGCGCTCGCGCTTTTCCCGCTCGTGCGCGGCAATCTGCGCCTTGCGCTCGCGGTCCTTCTGCTGGCGGGCGAGCTCGGCGCCAAACTGCTCGAGGCGGCGCGACGCCACGCGCCAGAGCGCCTTGAGCTGGAAGTACGCGAGACACTTGAAGCCCTCCTCGGGCCGGCCGAGGTACTGCTCGAGCGCGGACATCTGCTCCTCGACGCGCATCGTCGAGCCTTCCTGAAGCTTCAACCGGTCGAGCAGCCGATGACGCTCTTCGTCGAGCGCGTTCAGCTCCTTCTTGAGCTCCGCGCGATTGCGGAACAGCGCGACCAGTCTTTCGTCTTCGACGGAGGGTTCGCGCCCGACGACCCGCTGGGCCAGGCGCCGCAGGCTATCCGGCAGTCGCATGCATCCACGCCCCGGCTGACGCGACGAACCCATGGCCGCGCTCGAGGCAGTAGTCGAGCCACTTGTTCAACAGCATGTTGCGCAGCCAGCGCTCGCCGAGCTGCGCCGGGATGCCGGCGCGCACGTGTTCCAGGCTCTGGTGACGGACCCAGCGACCGCAGGCCGTGACCTCGGCGAGCCGCGCGTCGTGATAGACGCGCAGCTCCAGGTCCGGGTCGTCGAGCGGGCCCGCGGCGCCCTCGAAGCGATGGGTGAGCCGGACGATGGACGTGTACGGTGCGTGCTCGAGCACCTCGAGGTGGAGATCGCAGTCGCCCGCGACGTGCGAGACGCGGCTGCCCGCGTGCGAGCGCACGTCGCCGGCGAGCGCACGCAGGCGCAGGTAGTTGCTTTCGTAGAGCGACATCAGGCTCACGAAGCTCACCGGCCGTGCGCGCCACGACGTGACGCAGAGATGGTCGAGCACCATGCGGCTGACTATAGCACAGGGCCTTGCGACAACCGTGAAGCGCTCCACGCTACGGCAATGCGGCCCGCGGCCCCGCATTGTGCGATCGCTGGCGCAACCACCAGCGGAGTCACTTCACGAAACGCAGTGCAAACGGGTACCTGTAGGCGACGCCTTCGTTGGCCTTGATCGCGGCGATGATGCACAGCACCAGTGCCGCGATGCCGATGATCATCATCAGCGGCACGGTCAGCACGACGCCGATTCCGAGCGACATGACCGTCAGGATCAGCAGCACGAGAAAGGCGAGCGACACAGTGATCGCGAAGTTCAGTGCTTCCTTCGCCTGGTCGGCCACGAACGGCATCGTCTCGCGCTTCATCAGCCAGATGACCAGCGGGCCGATGAAGAAGCCGATGTTGCCCGCCCAGCCCGAGGTCACGAGACCGCCGACCAGCGCGGACAGATGCGCGAACATTGCCCATTGCCGTTCTTCCGCACTGGCCGCTCCCTCGGGCGGTGGCGGCGCGGACATCGCTCGTTTCAGGTCGGTTTCCATGGTGATGGCCCCGTTGTCGATGATGTGTGGACTGCAGGCTTCCCGGTGGACGCCCTCGCGCGGAGCATACACCCGTTGCCGGCGCGTCGAGCGGCGCACGCTCCCGCCCCGGGGTCAGGGCCGCAGGCGCCGCTCGATGCCCATGCGGTCGATGATCCGGCTCGCGATCTCCTCGATCGAGCACTCGGTCGTATCGATGCTTGGAATACCGTGACGCTGGAACATGTTTTCCGCGCTGCGCACCTCGAACTCGCACTGCGCGATCGACGCGTAGCGGCTGCCGGGACGGCGCTCGTTGCGGATCTGCTGCAGGCGCGTCGGCGCGATCGTCAAGCCGAACAGCTTGCGTGTCTGGGTACGCACCGCGACGGGCAGCTGCTTCGATTCGAAATCGTCCTCGGTGAACGGGTAGTTGGCTGCGAACACGCCGTACTGCATGGCCATGTAGATGCAGGTGGGCGTCTTGCCGGAGCGCGAGACGCCGATCAGGACCACGTCGGCACGCTCGTAGTCGGCCGACACGGCGCCGTCGTCGGCGGCGAGCGCGAAGTTCGTCGCATCGATGCGCGCACTGTAGACCAGCTGGTCCGCGATGCCGTGCGCGCGGCCCGCGCGCTCGCTCGACTTGACCCCGAGTTCGCCTTCCAGCGGACCGAGGAATGCGTCGAAGAAATCGAGGAACAGGCCGTTGCTGCCCTTGACGATGCGACGCAATTCGTCCCTGACGAGGGTACTGAAGACGACCGGCCGCAACCCGTCTTCCATGGCCGTCGCATCGATTCTTCTTGTGGCTTCCACTGCCTTGTCAACGGTGGATATAAATGGCAGAGTCACCTGCCGAAGTTCCAGGCCCTCGAATTGCGTGAGCAGGCTGTGCCCCATCGTCTCGGCGGTCACGCCGGTCTGATCGGATACGAAGAATACTGTTCGGCGTGCCATCTGCTCGGCGGTTCCCGTGGCGCGGTCGTTCCGCGCAGTGTTCCACTCCTCCCGACGACGTAGCAAGGGGCGCCCGATGCGGCCTTACACGCTTCCTTTTTCCCGCCTCGGCCGTCACGACGTCGCCGAGGTTGGCGGCAAGAATTCGTCGCTCGGCGAGATGATCGCCAACCTCGCCGCGCTCGGCGTCACCGTCCCGGATGGCTTCGCGACCACGGCCGACGCCTATCGCGACTTCCTCGCACACGACGGGCTCACCGGCCGCATTCGCGAGGAACTCGCTGCCCTCGACGTCGACGACGTCGCAAGGCTCGCCGAGACGGGCGCACGCATCCGGGGCTGGATCCTGTCCACACCCTTCCCCGTACGCCTGCAGCAGGAAATCGTCGACGGCTATGCCCGCATGTGTGAAGGCCGCGACGACGTCGCCGTGGCCGTACGCTCTTCCGCTACGGCGGAAGACCTGCCGGAGGCCTCGTTCGCCGGTCAACAGGAGACGTTGCTCAACGTCCGCGGCTCCGGCAACGTGGTCGCGGCCGTGCACGAAGTCTTCGCCTCGCTCTTCAACGATCGGGCCATCTCGTACCGCGTCCACCAGGGTTTCGATCATTCGGCCGTCGCGCTGTCGGCCGGCATCCAGTACATGGTGCGCAGCGATCGGGGCGCAAGCGGCGTCATGTTCACGCTCGACACCGACTCCGGCTTTCGCGACGTCGTGTTCATCACGGCGTCGTATGGCCTGGGCGAAACCATCGTCCAGGGTGCCGTGAACCCCGACGAGTTCTACGTCTACAAGCCCGCGCTGCGCGCCGGGCATCAGTCGATCCTGCGGCGCACGCTGGGTGCCAAGGCCACACGGATGGTGTACGCACCCGCGGAACAGGCGGACACGCGCGTGCTGACCGTGGATGTGCCCGAAGCGGAACGCATGCGTTTCTGCATCACGGACGCCGATGTCGTCGAGCTGGCGAAGCAGGCGCTCGTGATCGAGCAGCATTACGGCTGCCCGATGGACATCGAATGGGGCAAGGACGGCGACAGCGGCCGGATCTACGTGCTGCAGGCGAGGCCGGAAACCGTCCAGAGCCGGGTGGGTCGCACCATCCAGCGTTATACGCTCAAGCAGAAGGGCAAGGTGCTTGCGAGCGGGCGCAGCATCGGCCAGCGCATCGGCGCGGGACCGGCGCGGGTCATCAAGGACATCAGGGAAATGGCACGCGTCGAGACTGGCGACGTGCTCGTCGCCGACATGACCGACCCCGACTGGGAGCCGGTCATGAAGCGTGCGGCGGCCATCGTGACCAACCGCGGCGGCCGTACCTGCCATGCGGCAATCATCGCACGCGAGCTGGGCATTCCCGCGGTCGTGGGCTGTGGCGACGCGACGAAGCGCATCAAGGAAGGTCAGCCGGTCACCGTCTCCTGCGCCGAAGGCGACACGGGCTACATCTACGACGGCCAGCTCGAGTTTACGCACGCGCAGGTCGAACTCGACAACCTGCCCGCGCTGCCGGTCAAGATCATGATGAACGTCGGCAATCCCGACCGCGCCTTCGACTTCGCGGGCATTCCCAACAAGGGCGTGGGCCTCGCCCGCCTCGAGTTCATCATCAACCGGATGATCGGCGTCCACCCGAGGGCGCTGCTCGAGTTCGAGCGGCTCGACCCCGACCTCAAGGACACCATCCGCCGGCAGATGGCCGGCTATGCCGATCCGGTCGAGTTCTACGTCGAGAAGCTCTGCGAGGGCATCGCCACGATCGCGGCGGCGTTCGCGCCCGAGCCTGTGATCGTGCGCCTCTCGGACTTCAAGTCGAACGAGTACGCCAACCTCATCGGTGGCCGTCAGTACGAGCCCGTCGAGGAGAACCCGATGCTCGGCTTCCGTGGCGCGTCACGTTACGTCGACGAGACGTTTCGCCCGTGCTTCGAGCTCGAGTGCCGGGCGCTGAAGCGCGTGCGCGAGCAGATGGGGCTCACCAACGTCTGGGTCATGGTGCCGTTCGTGCGCACGCTGCGCGAGGCGCAGCAGGTGGTCGAGCTGCTCGCGGCCAACGGCCTGAAGCGCGGCGAGCGCGGGCTCAAGGTCATCATGATGTGCGAGATCCCGACGAACGCACTGCTCGCCGAGCGCTATCTCGAGCACTTCGACGGCATGTCGATCGGCTCGAACGACATGACGCAGCTCACGCTAGGTCTCGACCGCGATTCCGCGATCATCGCCCGTCTGTTCGACGAGCGCGATGACGCGGTCAAGGCCGTGCTCGCGATGGCTATCGAGGCCTGCCGCAAGGCCGGAAAGTACATCGGCATCTGCGGCCAGGGCCCGTCGGATCATCCCGACCTCGCGCGCTGGTTGCTCGAGCAGGGCATCGAAAGCATGTCGCTCAACCCGGACACGGTCGTGGAGACGTGGTTGTTCCTCGCGAATGCCGGTGCGGGCCCGGGTGCGGATCCGGCCTTGCGGGCGACCCGGGATCTCTCGGCCGGTTCCCTGGAAGGCCGATAGGTCGCCGGCGGAGAGATCCCGGATCGCCCGTTCCCGGTGCCGCGGGTGTCCACGGCATTGCTACCATGAACGCTGTGTCCCGCCCCGCGCCGAGTCCGCACCTGCTCGAGGGCAAGTTCCAGCCTCAGATCGGCGCGCGCGAGCACCTGCCGCGCACGCGTCTCGCGCTGCCGGGTGCCCTCGTCGACGGCCCCGTGAGGTGTGTCGCCGTCGTGGCGCCGACGGGCTACGGCAAGAGCACGCTGATGGCGCAATGGCACGCGACACTGTCGGCGACGCATCCTGCCCGCCCCTGCGTCGCATGGCTCAACCTCGACGCCAATGACGACGATCCGCGTCGCCTGCTCAAGTACGTCTATGGTGCCCTCGGCCGGTGTCTGCCGGCGCTCACCGCCGAGGCAGCGATCGAGATCACCCAGACGGCCGATCCGCCGGTGGTGCTGGAGGAATTGAGCATCGCGCTGGCCGCCCACGCCAGCCCGGTCGTGCTGTTTCTGGACGACGCGCAGATCGTCACCCATCCGGACTCCGTCGCGATCCTCGACTGGCTGTTGCACGGGGCCGGCGCCGGCCTGCGCACCGTCGTCGGCAGTCGCCAGGCACTCGGCGGAGCGACGGCGGAACTGCGCGTGCGCGGCCAGTTGCTGGAGTTCGACCAGCATTCCCTCGCCTTCGACGAGGACGAGGCACAGGTCTTCTGCAACTCCAGGCTGGCACGCCGCCTCGACGCGCGCACGCTCGACCGCCTGCTCGAACGCACGGAGGGGTGGCCTGCGGCCATGGAACTGCTGACGCTGTTGCTCGACGAGGCGCCCGACCCTGGCAGGCTCGTCGCGGAGTTCGCGACGACCGAGCGCAGCGTGCTCGAATACCTGAGCGAGGCAGTGTTTGGCCGTCTGGCCCCCACCCTGCGCACGCTCGTGCACGGGCTCGCCCAGTTCGATCGCTTCTGTCCGGACCTCGCCGCGGCGGCGCTCGACACGGCGACACCTGACGCGCTGTTCGGGGAACTGGTGCGTCGCCACCTGTTCCTGATTCCGCTCGACGTGCGAGGCCGCTGGTTCCGGTTTCACCATCTGGTGGCCGATTACCTGCGTCGGCACGATCCACGCGACACATCCGCGGTCGCCGACAGCCTGGCACGGGGCAGTCGCTGGCTGTTCGACCAGGGCATGGTCGACGACGCCATCGACTGCGCGGTGCGCGCCCGCGAATGGAACCTCGCGTGCCAGTGGCTGGACCGCGCGGCCGAGGATGCCGCCCAACGCCTCGGCGACGGCGCCAACCTGCTGCGCTGGATACCGGCGATTCCAGCAGACGTGCTGGATCACCATCCGCGCATCCGGCTCAGTCAGGCGTTCTCGCGGGTCTTCAATCGCCGCACGCCCGAACTCGAGCGCGAACTCGTCGAACTCGAGGCATTCGCGGCCCGCCTGCATGCCGACGGAACCGGAGAATCGCGCGACGTCGACGAACTGCGCTGCGCCGTCGTGGCGCTGCGCATGATGTGGGACGCGCTGCGCGACGACGTGGATGGACTGCGCGCCCGCGCGGAACGATGGCTGGCCGAATGGCCACGGGCACGGCCGCTCTACCGCGGTGAAGTCTTCAACGTGGCGGCATTCGGCTGCAAGACCGGGGGCGACATCGTCGCCGGTCTCGCCTATTGCGATCGCGGCGAGGCCGCGCATGCCAGCGACGGCGGCCAGTTCGGGATGTCGTGGGCACAGGTACTGAGGGCGCTGCTGCACCTGAAGCGGGGCGACTACCGTGCCGCGCTCGCAGCCGCCGACAACGGCCTGCAGCACGTCGACGAAGCGCTGCACGGCCATCCGGAACTCGCCGCCTACCTGCAGGCGGTGCGGGCCGCGGCATTCTACGACTTCGACGACATCGCCCGGGCCACCGAGGCGCTCGAGGCCCATCCCGACGCGCTCGACGACCGCGGCACCTCCGACTTCCTGTTGCTCACGCATCTGACTCGTGCCCGCCTGCAGTTTCGCGCCAGTCGCACCGACGCGGGTTTCGCCGCGTTGCAGCTCGGGCGCAAGCTCGGCCTGCGTCTGGGCCTGCCGCGCGTCAGCGTGACGCTCGCCGGCGAGGAATGTGTATGGCTCTGCCGTCTCGGCCAGGTGGCCGCGGCGAAGGAACTCGCGCGGGCGCAGGACTTCGACCGCACCCTGCATCCGCACTATGGTGTCGTCGCCGACAAGGCCGTGCGTGTCGCGCCACGGCTGCTCATGGCCGAGCATCCGGACATGGCCGTCGCGCAGCTCGGTCCCGCGCTGGTGCGCGCCACCGAGAAGGGCTACCAGCACCGGCGCGTCGAACTGCTGCTGTTGCACGCAGCGGCACTGCTCAGGAGCGGGCGCACTGCGGAGGCGGTGGAGTCGTGGCGCATCGCGATAGAACTTGGCGAGCGGTACGGTTACCGGCGCGTGTTCCTCGATGACGCCGACATCGTCGGCACGTTGAACCATGCTGCGCGCGGGCACGGTGAATGTCAGGTACCGTCCTGGCTGAAGTTGGCGCCGTCACGCAATGCGAGTCGCGACGACGCGCTCACGCGCAAGGAACTGCGCATCCTGAAATGCCTCGAGACCGGTGCGTCGAACCATGAGATCGCCGCCTCGCTGTTCGTGTCCGAGGGCACGCTCAAGTGGCACCTGCACAACGTCTATCGCAAACTCGGGTGCAGGAACCGGTCGGGCGCCGTGGCGGCGGCCCGGCGCCGAGGGCTGCTCTGAAGGCGCCCCCGGTGGGCCATCTTCAGGTCACCATCGACGCCTGCATCGCCGCGACGAACGGCTCGATATAGGTCGGGAACAGCTCCTCGAGCGGCGTGCCGCGGAACTCCGGCAGATGCAGCGCATTCCAGTTCGCCCAGAGCGGCATGCCGTCCGGGCACTCGGTCGCCGCGACGCCGATCGCCGCAAGGACCTTGGCCGGCCCGGGTGGCAGGGCCGCGTAGGTGGCACGCCATTGCGCGGAGTCGAGGTACTGGCGCGGCACCGGCCGGCCGAGCAGCCGCTCGCGCACCGCGAGCAGCTCGTTCCACGAGCAATAGGCCGTTGCCGCCACGGGACAGACGGCGTTGCGTGACAGCGGGTGTGCCAGGACGTGCGGGATGATGCGGCCGACGTCGCGACCGGACGACCACGCGACCTTCTGCTCACCGTCGCCCATGACCGCCACGGGTTCGACGAGGTAGTACTCGGCCCACAGCCCCGCGGGGATGATCGTGTAGTCGAGCCCGGCGAGTTCGATCACGCGACGGATGAACGCCTTCTGGCGCGCCATGGTCCGGTGCACGGTCGGCGTCGGCCAGAACTGCTCCCACTCGTAGATGGCGCCGAACTCCGACGGCACGAAGCGTTCGACACCCGCCTCCCTGGCCGCCCAGATCAGCGGGTACTGGGACTCCGTGGCGGAATACGGCACGCAGGAGACGAGGTAGTGCGTGCCCACGAGCGCCGGAATCAGTTCGGCGTGGTCAGTGACGTCCGCCGTGCGCACGTCGACGCCTTGCGCGAGCCAATGCTCCCAAAGCGCGTGCTTGTCGTCCGTGGCACGCAGCGCGCCCGACGATGAACGCTCCTGCAGGCCGGGCTTGCGCGCCAGCACGCGTACGTCGAACAGGCCCTGCCGCAGCAACTCGTCGACGCACGCGCTGCCGGCCACGCCGGTCGCCGCGAAGACGGTGACAGTCTTGCGCATGAACTTCCCCTCGTATCAGGTTGCGCCGTGCCGGCGGAGCAGGCCGACGAACGCCGCGGCGAAAAGCGCGTCGCCGCAGGCGAGCAGCGTGACCAGCGGTGTGGTTCGCCCTGCCACGAAGCAGGCAAAGACGAGCACGACGACGCCGAGCTTGCCCAGCACGCCGAGCGCGATGCAGGGCCAGAACCGCCGCAAGTCCCGTCCCGCCAGAGCGTAGCCGATGCCGTAGCCGACGACCAACAGGGCAGACAGGTCGACGAACAGCATCGCCCCGGCGTCGAACGACGTCACGCCGAGCACACCGGGCGCGATCCGCGCGAGCAGCACGACGAGACCTGCGGCCACGAAGTTGAAGCCCGCGGCAAGGTACAGGAGCGGTCGCGCCGTCCGCCCGGCCGGCCGCATCGTCGCGTAGCCGAACAGGGTCATCACACGGTGCCTCCGCCACTCACGCCGGCAGCGCGCTGCAGTAGCCCAGCACGTTGAACGTCCGGATCAACTGCCGGTGATCGAACGCGGTCGCCGCCGACTGGAACCCTGTTCTTTTCAACTCGCCTGCCATGATCAGCCGCACCGCCTCGGCGCAGAGCTGGCCGGTCCATGAATAGGCCGCTGACAGGTTCATGACGTAACGCGTCGTCTTGGTGCGGCTCTGGCCGTAGACGACGATCACGCCGCGCTGCACGTCGACATCGTCCTTCGGCGGCTCCCCCGTGTTGATCTGGTCGCCGATGGCGTTGGTGAGGGCTTCCTTGCCGGCCTGGTCGAGCCCCGACGCTTGCGCATTGAATGCCTTGATCGCCTGCAGGATGCCGTCGATCAGGTGTTCGCCGACCACGACCCTGACTGCGCAGTTGCGCACGCGATCCTTGAGCCACACGGGCTCGCAGCCCCCACCCCAGGGATGAGCGCGCATTTTCGCGTGCCGGTAGGGCACGAAGACCTCATAGGCAACGTCGTTCGGCCACGCCTTGTACTGCCCCTGCTCGACGTAGAGCTGGCCGGCCTCGCTGCAGACCATGCGCAGGAACGACTTCGTCGAGGCCTCCGAAGGCAGTGCGTTGTCGATCTGATAGAGGATGTCGAGCGAGTCGATCTCGGGGTCCTCGAGCACGACCTCGGCGGCAAGCGCGCCCGACGCCCACATGAACGCCGTCGCCGGGGCCATGAGCAGGCCTCTGGCGGCGAACTGCGGGCCGTACTTCGCCGCGATTTCGCGAACCCAGTCCTGCTCACCGGTCGTGTCGAGGTAGTGGCATCCTGCCTGCAGCGCCGCCTCGATCACGGGCCAGGCGACCTGCATGAACGGGCCCGCGACATTGATCACGATCGCGCACTTGCGGAAGTGTGGCAGCAGTGCTTCTGTCGTACCGTCCGCCGCCACGATCTCGGCGTCGAGCTTCCACGCGTCACGTCCGAGACGGTCGCGGACGATGCCGAGCCCCTGCTCGAGCTTCGGCCGGCTGCGGCCGGCGAAGTAAAACGGGATGCGGCGCTGCGCCAGCGCCTCGGCGATGAGCTTGCCCGTGTAGCCGTTGCCGCCGTAGACGAGAACCTTGCGTTCGATGGACATGATGGATGCGCTCCGCTGGATGTCGGGTCGTCACCGTACCTCGGTGTGGACGGTGCCGGGGTCGTTGCTGAAGGCCTCGAGCAGGAACCTGTCCTGCGGCTTCTCGGAGGCCGTCTTCGGGATCGCGTGCAGCAGTTGCAGGTGGCTTGGCACGAAATTCGGCTCGAGACCGGCGCGACAGATGCGGAACAGGCGCTGCACGTCGAACGCCGCGAGTTCCGGATCCTTCGGCACCACCGCCGCGACGACGTCCTTCTCTCCCGGCACGCCGTTCGCGGCGGGGATGCCATAAACGTACACGTCATCGACCTCGGGCATCTCGGCGATCACCTTCTCGATGAACGCGGCGTTGATGAAATCGCCGTTGCGCCGGATGCCGCTGCCCTTGCGACAAAGAAAATACAGCCAGCCGTCCGCGTCCTCGCGCACGACATCGCCCATGTGCAGCCAGCCACCGGCGCACTTGCGCGCGCTCGCCTCGGGCTGGCCGTAGTACTCGACCTGGAACGGCGTGCCGTCCCGGTGGCGGAACAGGATTTCACCGACGCGCTCGCCGTTCGCATCCCGCGGCACGTCCTGACCCTGCTCGTCGACGATCCGGTGCACGAGCGTCGGAATCGGCTTGCCGATGCTGCCCACGGGGCCGACGCCCGGTGGGTTGCCGGTGAGCCCGCCTTCGGCGGCGCCGTAAAACTCGTAGATCTCGACGCCGAAACGGCGGCGGAACTCGTTCCAGATCGCCGCGGGCATGCCGGCCGAGATGACGCTGCGCACGGGATGCCCGGCATCGTCCGGGCGCGGCGGCTCGGCATAGACGGCCGTGGTCATGCCACCCAGCAGCGTGAAGTTCGTGCAGCCGTACCGGCGCGTGATGTCCCAGAGCCTCGATTTCGAGAAGCGCCGCGACAGCACGCAGGGAATCGCGTTGACCAGCGAGGTGCCGAGCGTGATGACCTGCGCATTCGCGTGTGTCAGCGACAGGCCCGAGTACAGCCGGTCGTCGGGGCGGAACCCGAACAGCGTCGGCGTCGCCTGCGCGGTCTCGCAGTAGCGGCGATGCGTGAGCACGATGCCTTTCGGGTCGCCCGTCGTGCCGGACGTGTAGATCAGCTCCATCGGCTCGTCCGCGCCCGAACCCGGGAACTCGACACCCCGCGCATCGCAACCCGCGACCTCGCCATAGGGCCGAACGCCAGCCGCCTGCAATTGCGCGGTCGTGGCCTTGCCCTCGTCGGTGGGCAGGCCGACGATCCACTGCAGGTCGGGCAGGCGCTCGCGCGTCCTGAGCAGTTCAGCCAGCGCGTAGTCAGCCGCGATCACACCCTTGCAGTGCGCGGCCGCGAACATGTAGACGAGCTTCTCGCCGCGCGTGCGCGGGTCGACCGGCACGAGCACGGCTCCGGCCAGCGCCGCGGCGACCATGAGGTCGACGAACTCGGCGTGGTTCGCGAGCAGCGTGCCGAGCTTGTCGCCCGGCCGCACTCCGAGCCGCTGCAGGCCGGCCGCGAGCGCCTGGCCGCGCTCCCAGAGCTGCGCATACGTGCGCGTTTCGTCCTCGCGGACGCCGGCACCCTCGACCACGAGCACCAGCAGGTCGGGCTTCGTCGCCGCCCAGTGCTGAATGACGCCCGCCAGGGTCCGCGGATCGAATGCGCGCACGTCAGCCGACAGCCTGCAGCAGCGTCACGACCGTGGCCGCCGCGTCGCGACCGATGGCGCCGCCGCCGTTGTGCGCAAGCGCGACACGCGCGCCCTCGACCTGGCGCCGGCCCGCGCGGCCCTGCAACTGCTCCGTCAGTTCGACGATCTGCGCGCAGCCGGTCGCGCCGACCGGGTGCCCCTTGCGCAGCAGGCCACCCGAGGTGTTCACCGGCACGCGGCCGCCGAGTCGCGTCGCCTGCGACTCGATCAGCTCGATGCCCTGCCCTGGCCCGCACAGCCCGAGGTACTCGTAGGCGACGATCTCCGACGGCGCCGAGGCATCGTGCAGCTCGACGCAGGACACGTCCGCCGGGCCGATGCCGGCGGCCTCGTAGGCCTGGTGCGCCGCGAGCGCACCGACCGATTCGCCGGGCCCGCTCAGGTCCCAGCCCGACACCAGCGCGGACGCGACGACCTTCACATTGTTCGTCAGGCCGAGCTCCCGCGCCTTGCGCTCGCTCACGAGGATCACCGCGGCGGCGCCATCGCCGATCGGCGAGCACATCGGCAGCGTGAGCGGCTCGACGACCGCGCGCGCCGCGAGCACGTCGGCCACGGTCATGACTTCCTGGAACTGCGCACGTGCATTGAGGCTGCCGTGGAACGAGTTCTTCGCGGTGACCATCGCGAAGTGCTCCTTCGTGCTGCCGTACTGCCGCATATGCCGGCGCGCCATGACGGCATAGATGTCCATGAAGATCGAGCGCGTCGTGCCGGCACCGGTGGCGTCGTACTCGATGCCGCTGCCGGCCGCCATGTGACGCAGGATGTCGAGCGCGGCGTCGGGGTTCTCGACGTCGACCGCGCCGGTGAACGCCGCGAAGCTCTTCGCCTTGTCCTCGTGGAACAGCTTTTCGCTGCCGCAGGCGAGCACGATGTCGTGGAATCCCGCGGTCACCATCGCGGCCGCCTGCTGGAACGCCGTCGAGGACGACGCGCACGCGTTCTCGACGTTGACGACCGGGATCCGGCCGATGCCCATCTCGCGCAAGGCGACCTGGCCGCGGATCATCTCCTGGCCCGTCACCACGCCGGCGGCCGCGTTGCCCATCCAGGCGGCCTGCAGGGCCGAGCCGTCGAGACCCGCATCCGCCAGTGCGGCCCGGATCGCCTCACCCGCGAGCGCCTTCAGCGTCTTGTCGAGCTGCTTGCCAAACTTCGTCATGCCGACGCCGGCGACGTAGGCGTTCATCTTCATGCGCGCGCCCTCAGAGCCATTCCGGATTGACGAGGTCGAGGGCGCCCTTCAGCGCGAGCACCTCGTTGGTGCCGTCGGCGACGAGCAGCGAACGCGCGTCGCGGAACAGCTTCTCCATCGGGAATTCGCGGCTCAGGCCGTAGCCGCCGAACATCTGCAGCGCATCCGAGGCGACCTCGAACGCCGTCTGCGTGGCCGTGACCTTGGCCGACGTCGACGCGAGCATGGACGGCCGCGGCGCCGTCGCGTTGTATTCCATGACGCGGCGCACCAGTGCGCGCGAGGCTTCGATCTTGCGGAACATCTCGAACAGCCGCAGTCGCACGTTCTGGTGCTGGATCAACACCACGCCGCCCTGGCGACGCCGGTGCGCGTAGCCCCAGGCGTGCTCGAACGCGGCGCGGGCGAGGCCCACGGCGCAGCAGCCGACGTGCGGGTTCGCCTCGCAGAGCATGCGGTAGGCGAGCTCCTGGTAGGTTTCCGGCCCGGCGAGCAGGTGCGCGATCGGCACTTCGACGCCGTCGAAGAACAGCTCTCCCTGGTTCAGGCCACGAAAGCCGAGCTTGTCGAGCGGCTTGCCACGCGAGACACCCGGCAGGTCGAGCGGCACGACCACGGCGACGCCGGGCCGCGCGCCGCCCGCGTCGTCCTGATAGTGACAGAACAGCGCGCAGACCTGCGCAGTCATGGCCCCCGAGACCCAGGCCGACTTCTGGCCGCTGATGACGACCTTGTCGCCGACGATGCGCGCCGTGCAGTTCGGCTTGCCGTAAGCGCCATTCGGAGCGACCAGCCGCCCCGTCGCATCGAGCATGTCGCTGCCATGGTCGGGCTCGGTGATGGCCCAGCAGCCGAGCTTGCCCTCCGAGTACTTCGCCATCGCGAGGTTGCCCGCGAGCAGCGAGTACATCACCGGGAAGTTGTTGCAGAGGACGATGCCGCCGAGACCGCCGTCGCCCCAGGCCAGCTCCTCGGTTGCGATCGCCAGCAGCCTGACACGCTCCACCGGTGGCAGGTCCATCATCGCGGTGATGGACAGGCCGAGACCGGCCGCTTTCGCGAGCGCGCCCCAGAGCGGCGAGTCCGCGGCGATGACCGCCTCGGCCGACATGCCATCGAGCACCGGTCCGAGCGGGCGCATGACCTCGACGGCAAAGCGGTGGACGTTGTCCTGGACCGTCCGCTCCATCTCGGACAGCGGCGGTTCGGTGCCGCTCAGCGGCAGCGGGACGTAGTCGGACATGTTCGCTCCTCAACGCCTGTACAGTGGCGCGGCGGACGATGGCATGCAGGCGCCCGGAACGCACCCTGCTGAAAGTTAGGCTTCCGAACGCGTGGCGCCTGGTGCCGGACACCTGGTGTCCTGGCGTTCGGTTGCGGGCCGCACAGGCGGCTTCAGATCGCCTGGCGACCGGCGAGCGCGTGGGCCAGCGTGCCGCCGTCGACGTATTCGAGCTCGCCTCCCACGGGCACGCCGTGGGCGATGCGCGTGGCGCGCAGCCCGAAGCGCGCGGCGACCTCGGCGAGGAAGTGCGCGGTGGCCTCGCCTTCGACCGTCGGGTTCGTGGCGAGGATCACCTCGCGGACCTCGCCTTCGCCGAGCAGCTTCTCGAAGGCGCCGATGCCGATCTCCTGCGGCCCGACGCCGTCCAGCGGCGACAGGTGCCCCATCAGCACGAAATACAGCCCCCGGTAGCTGGCCGTCTGCTCGATCGCGACGACGTCGGCGGGCGACTCGACGACGCAGAGCAGCGAGGTCTCCCGGGCGGTGGAACGACAGACCGGGCAGAGGTCGCCGTCGGCGAACATGCGGCAGCGCCGGCAATGCCCAAGCGTCTGCATCGCGTCCACGAGCGCGGCTGCGATCTCGCGGCCGCCGTCCCGGTCGCGCTCGAGCAGGTGAAAGGCCATGCGCTGCGCCGACTTCGGCCCCACGCCCGGCAGGCAGCGGAAGGCATCGATCAGCCGGCTGAGCGACGGGGGATACAGCACGGTCGGCGGGCCCTGCGGCTCAGAACGGCAGCTTGAGACCGGCCGGGAGATTCATGCCGCCCATCGCCGCGGCCATGCGCTGCTGCGTCTGCTGCTCGAGACGCTGCGCCGCGTCGTTGATCGCTGCGGCGACGAGGTCCTCGATCATCTCGCGGTCGTCGAGCGGCACCGCCGGATCGATCTGCACGCGTCTGGCCTCGTGCTTGCCGTTGAGCGTGACCTTGACCATGCCGCCACCGGACTCGCCGGTGACTTCCATGGCGGCGATCTCCGCCTGCGCCTTCTGCATGTTGGCCTGCAGCAGTTGCGCCTGCTTCATCATGTTGCCAATGCCGCCTTTCATCGCGTCGTTTCTCCTGCATCGAAGGTCTGTTCAGTGTCGCCCCGCACGGCCACGGCCGCGCGCCCCATCCGCTCAGGACAGCGGCTTGACAGAGCCGGGCCTGACGGTGGCGCCGAAGACCTCGCGCATCTGGCGCACGGCGGGATCGCTGTCGATCGACTGCTCGGCCGCGCGCTGCCGGTCCTCGTTGGCGATCGCTTCGCGCTTCGCCGGCGTCAGGAGTTCGCCGGCGCGTTCGGCCAGCACGATCTCGAGCCGCGTCGGCTCACCACAGTGTTCCGTGAGCAACTGCGCGATGCGCTGCTCGATCTGCGGGCGTCGGAACGACTCGCCGGCCGGGTCGAGCTGCAGCCGCACGAGGCCAGGGCGCCGCTCGAGCAGCACGCAGTGCGCAGCGAACTGCTTCGTCGGCCCCTGCAGCCCCAGCGTGGTGGCCAGGCTGTCCCAGGAGCCCTCCTTGGCACGCACGGACGGGTCCGCCGCACGACGGGAAACCGTCTCCTCGGCACCGGCCGCCGCCCTGTCCTGAGCGCCGCCGGCCGACCGCGTCGGAGGTGCGGCCCGGGCCACCGCCGGTCGCGCACCGTGGCTGCCGGCCCCCGCGGGAGCCACCGGTGCGAGGGATTGCGGCCGGAACGCGAGCATGCGCAGCAACGCCATCTCGAAGCCGGCGCGCGCATCCGGCGCGTAATCGAGGTCGCGGCGCGAGTTGATCGCGATCTGGTAGAGGAGTTGCAGGTCTTCGGCGGCGAACCTCGCCGCCAGTTCCCGCAGCAAGGCGTCCTCTTCCTCGTCGTCCCCGGGCGGCAGCTCCGGCAGCGCCTGCAGCAGCGCCATGCGCTGGATCGCCGCGGAGAGCTCGCCGAGCGCCTGGTCGTAGTCGGGCGCGCGCTCGTCCAGTTGCGCAGCCTGCCGCAGCAGCGCCGCACCGTCCCTGGCGGCGAGCGCCGCCAGGATGCCCTGGACGTGCTTGCGGTCGAGGGTGCCGAGCAACGCACGAACCTCCGCGTCGAGCGCCTTGCCGCCGCCGAAAGCCAGCACCTGGTCGAGCAGCGACAGCGCATCGCGCATGCTGCCCTCGGCCCCACGCGCCACCGCGCGCAGCGCGGCGGGCTCGAACTCGACCTGCTCGGCCTGCGCGATCATCGCCAGGCGCTCGCAGATCAGCGGCAGCGGCAGCCGCCGCAGGTGGAACTGCAGGCAGCGCGACAGCACCGTGACCGGCAGCTTCTGCGGATCGGTCGTGGCCAGCAGGAACTTGACGTGTGGCGGCGGCTCCTCGAGCGTCTTCAGCAGCGCGTTGAACGAGTGCGCCGAGAGCATGTGCACCTCGTCGATGAGATACACCTTGTAGCGGCCACGCGCCGGTGCGTACTGCACGTTGTCGAGCAGCTCGCGCGTGTCGTCGACCTTGGTGCGCGAGGCGGCGTCGACCTCGATCAGATCGACGAACCGGCCGGCGTCGACGTCGATGCAGGTGGAACACTGGCCACAGGGCGTCGAGGAGACCCCGGCTTCGCAGTTGAGCGACTTGGCGAAAATCCGCGCGATCGTCGTCTTGCCCACACCGCGCGTCCCGGTGAACAGGAACGCGTGGTGGATGCGTCCGCTGTCGAGTGCATTGGTGAGCGCGCGGCGGACGTGGTCCTGGCCGACGAGCTGGTCGAACGTGCGCGGACGCCACTTGCGGGCGAGGACGAGGTAACTCATCGGCGGACGGGTGGCTCCCCGGGCAGTGGCGGCAGCGAGCGTCGGGCGGCGGCCCGCGCCAGAATACCCCCGGCACCCGGCGTGGCCGCTACCGTTGCTCCCTTCCGGGCCTGGCGGGGTTTACGGCTGGCCGTCGCGAGGGATCCGACGCGAGCCACCATGGAGAACCGCCACTATACCATGCTGGATCTCAGTCCTTCGGCACGGGCGGTGGGCCGTCCGGCAGGTAGGCCTCGTAGACCGTATCACCCTTGCTGGCCTCGAATTCGGCCCGGACCGCCGCGAGCGTCCGCGGTTGCTCGTAGAGATCGACCATCGTGGCCGCGAGCACCTTGGCCGCGCGGATCATGCCCTTGTGGCCGATCGACATGCCCGCGGTCGCGACCACGGGCCAGGCGTGCCAAGGTGCGTCCTTGGGCGAGGTCGCAACCGTTACGTGCAGCGTGGGTGCAATCCAGCTCACGTCCGCAACGTCGGTCGAACCACCTTCCTGTGGCTGGTTCTCCAACGGATTGATGCCGGCCATCATGCCGACCTCTGGCACGCCCGTCGCCTTCTGGATCTGCTTCGCGAAAGCCTGCTCCTCGTTCGTGTAGGTCGCCGGACCGAGCCACAGCAGGTTCGCGTGCAGCAGCCGCTCGCCGGTCGCGTTGACGAGCATGTCCCAGGAGCCGCCCTGCACCTTCAGCGTGCCCTGCGTCTCGGTCATGATCGCAGCGCCCTCGACGAGCTTGCGCGTGCGGGCGAGCAGGCTCTCCACCTCGTCGCGCTGCCAGTCGCGCAGCCAGAGCCAGACACGGCTGTACTCCGGAACGACGTTCGGCACGTCGCCGGCGTCCGTGATCGTGTAGTGCAGGCGCGAAGTGGGCTTGATGTGCTCGCGCATGAGGTTGACACCGTGGGTGAAGAGCTCCGCCGCGTCGACGGCGCTGCGGCCGTTCCACGGATCGCCCGCGGCGTGCGCGGCCTTGCCGCGGAACTCGATGCCCAGATCGACCATGGCCTGGCTCGACACCATGTCGGCCTGCGTCTCGTCGCCCGGATGCCAGGCGAGGACCGCATCGATGCCGTCGAACAGACCGTCGCGCGCCATGTAGATCTTGCCGCCGTAGTTCTCCTCGGCCGGCGTGCCATAGAAACGGACGGTCCCCTGCAGCTTGCCCGCAGCGATCTGCTCCTTGATCGCGACCGCCGCGCCCAGGCTCGCGGCGCCGAACAGGTTGTGGCCGCAGCCGTGACCGGCCGCGCCGGCCTGCAGCGGTTCCTTGACCGGGCTCGCCTGCTGCGAAATGCCGGGCAGCGCGTCGTACTCGCCCATGACGCCGATCACGGGGCGGCCCGAACCGAAGGTCGCGACAAAGGCCGTGGGCATCCCGGCGACGCCACGCCGCACCTCGAAACCCTGCCGCTCGGCGTAGTCCGCGAGCGCGGCTGCCGACTGGTGTTCCTTGAGCGCCGTCTCGGCATAGGCCCAGATGCGATCGGAGAGCGCTGTGAGCTCCGCAGCGCGCTGGTCGACCGCATGGACGGCGGCGCGCTTGACGGGTGTTGCATGCGCGGCCGTGACCGGCCGCAGCGGTTTGCTGGCCCCGGTGTCGTCCCGGGTGGCGGCGAGGATGCCGCCGGCGTGGCTGGCGGCCAGCGTCAGCAGCGTGGCGACGATCGTCGTGCGTAGCGTCGTGGTCACGGTGTGTCTCCTCGAGCAGCAAGAACTCTCGCCCGCGCGACCGCGCGGGCACCTTCCCGGCCTGCGACCAGGCGCGACGGGCAGGATCAGCGACCGCGATACGGCGGCACACCCTGGTCGGGAATCCACAGGTTCACCGGCGGCCGCCCCGTCTGCCAGAACACGTCGATCGGCATGCCACCGCGCGGATACCAGTAGCCACCGATGCGCAGCCAGCGCGGCGCGAGAAAGTCGACGAGCCGCCCGGCGATGGCGAGCGTGCAATCCTCGTGGAACGCGCCGTGATTGCGGAAGCTGGCGAGGTACAGTTTCAGCGACTTGCTCTCGACGAGCCAGCGGGCCGGCGCATAGTCGATGACGAGATGGGCGAAGTCGGGCTGGCCCGTGATCGGGCACAGCGACGTGAATTCCGGCGCTGCGAACCGTGCCAGATAGACCTTGCGCGGATGCGGGTTCGCCACGCGCTCGAGGACGGCCTCGGTCGGTGATTGCGGCTGGGCCGTCGCCACGCCGAGCTGCTTCAGACCTGTATGGTTCGATCTGCCCGACCTGCGCCGTGCGCCGCTGCCACTGCTCACCTGACCGCCCCCCTGGCGTAGATCCGCTCGATCTCGTCCATGATGGAGTTCGTTTTGCCCTGGTGCACCACGACCGCCGGGATCGACTCGAGAAACGCCGGCCTTGCGGTGGCCCGGGCGGCCTCGTCGGCATGGAGTGCGGACAAGTCCCATCGGTACTTTTCCGGAACCTCCGAGCGCTCGACGGCGTGAGCCGTCCCCAGACCCACGACGGAAATGGCAACGAAAAACCACGATCGGGCGTCGTGCGGCATCGAAACTCCGAAATGGCCGCTCCGGTTGCGAAACGGCGACGGCAAGCTTGCCCAGTCGCGGCACTAGCCGCAACGTGCTTGCGTCCTGTTAGTATTGCTGCGCTGCAGCCAACCATCAGAACGAGCACCGACATGGCGCACAAAGAGGCGAAGGCCAACGGCTCGCGGAGGCCGCAACCGCCGCGGGCGTTGTGGACCCTCCTGGAGGGCCGCGGTCTCCTCGAAATGGCACTGCTGCCGGCGCTCTATCCGTTCCTGCTCCGAACGCCGCGCGGCGACGGTCACCCGGTGCTGCTGGTGCCGGGTTTCACCGCGGGCGACACAACCCTGGTCGGGCTGAGCACCTTTCTGCGGACGCGGGGCTATCACGTCGAGACCTGGGGCCTCGGGCAGAACACGGGTTTCAAACTCAAGTTCAGCCACGCACTCGAACAGAAGCTGCGTTTCATGCATCACCGGCACAAGCGCAAGGTCAGCCTGGTCGGCTGGAGCCTGGGGGGCGTGTACGCGTTCTACGCCGCCCATGCCGCACCGGAATGCGTGCGCAGCGTGGTCTCGCTCGGCAGCCCGATGCGATTCTCGGTGAAAGAATTCGACGTACCGTTGCTGGTCAAGGCAATCTATCGCTACCTCGCCCACCCGCTCGGACCGGTAGCGCACCTCGCCAACGTGCGCGCCAAGATCCTGTGCGCGCCGCCGCCGGTGCCCTCGACCTGCGTCTTCTCGATGACCGACGGCGTCGTGCCGCCGGACGCCGCGCGTATCGACGATACCGACGACGACTTGCACGAGAACATCTGGGTGCCGGGCAGCCACCTCGGCCTCGGGTTCAACCCGGTGGTCATGTGGATCTTGGCCGACCGCCTTGCCCAGCCCGAAAGCCAATGGAAGCCGTTCGACCCCGCGGGCTGCCTCGGCAACGCCTACCGCCGCCTGGCGACCGCGATCGGCCCGCCGAACCTGGGGCTGCGGCGCGGGGTGGCGGTGCCCGGATAGCCCGCTCATGCCGGACGACGCGCCGCCTCTCGGGCGGTCGCGCTGCCTCAGGCCGCCTTGCGCTTCACGGCCGCCTTGCGCTCGACCACGACCTTCTTCTTCGCCGCGCGGACCTTGCGGCGTTGCGGCCGGTCGGCCACCGCCAGGTATTCCTGGAAGCTGTCGCGGATGCACTGCGCGAAGAACTCCGGATCCGGCAACTGCTCGCGACATGAGGTCGGCGAGATGAACACCATGCCGTCGTAGCTCGTCACGGCGAACACGAGACCCATGCCGTCCGAGATCGGCATGATTGCGGAGAAGTACGTCATCCGCGAACCGTCGAAGTACAGCGGCACGGTCGGCCCCGGCACGTTCATGACCGTGCAGCTGGCCAGCGGCTCGCGCCTGCCCACGTCGAGCGACGATCCCGCCAGCAGCCGGGCCGACAGCGCCAGCGTGGCGGCCGGCGCATGCTTGGTCACGTCGGTCAGTTCCCTGGCGCTCACCGCCTGCCCGAGTTCCTCATGTGACGACGTGTGCTTCTGGATCGATCGCAGGCGCTCGAGCGGATCCTCGATTTCGGTGCCGAGCGACACGCGGATCAGGTTGATCTCCGGCCGCTCCTCGCCGTTGACCTCCGAGCGGACGGACACCGGCGCGAGCGATACGAGCCCCTGCTCCGGCAGTTCCTCGTGCGCCGTCAGGTAGCGCCGCATCGCGCCACCGCACACCGCGAGCACGACGTCGTTGACCGTCGAGCCCGGCACCAGCGCGCGGATGCGCTTGAATTCGCCGATGGTGAAGCGGCGCGTCTCGAACACGCGGTGCGGCGACACCTCGGAATTGAACCGCGTGACGGCCATGTGCTCCCGGCGCCGCCACAGGTCGCCGAGCGCCCCGAGCACCGTCGGCGTGACCCTGCCGACCGCCCGCATGAGCGGCCCGGCAAACATCAGCGGCCGCACCACATTGTTGACGACGGCGCGCGTCAGCAGCGAAATCGAGCCCGGGGGCGATTCGGGGAACCACGGCTCGGGCGGCTCGGGCGCCGGCGGGATCGCCGTCGTGTCGTGCAGCAGCGTCGAGATCTCGGCGCCGCCGCGGACGTCGATCGCCGCGTGATGTACCTTCGCGAGCAGCGCGAAGCTGTCTTTCGGCAGGTTCAGCAGCGAATCGAGCCCTTCGACGAGGTACAGCTCCCAGAGCGGCCGCGACAGGTCGAGCGGCCGTGCGTGGATGCGCGAGGCCTGGATGCAGAACTGGCGCCAGTCGCCTGGCTTGGGCAACGCGATGTGGCGGACGTGGTATTCGAGGTCGAAGTTCTCGTCCTCGATCCAGTATGGAAAATCGAGTTCGAGCGGCACGCGTTGCAGCTTCTGCCGGAAGATCGGCGACAGCTGCAGGCGGCTCTCGACGTGCTTGAGCAACCCCTTGAACCGCACCCGGCCCTCGGCTGCGGTCGACGGATCGTAGATGGAGATCAGCGTGATGTTCGAGTTCGCGTGTCCGGATTCCGCGTACACGAACCGGGCATCCTCGCCGCGCAGTTGCCGCATGCACTGGGTCCTCTGCCTGCTATCCCGATGGAGTTTAGCACCGGGTGCTGCGCCGCAACCAAACCTGCGACACACTTTCCTGCCTTCGGCCGCGCCGAGTCTCCCTAACGCGGGCGGACCTTGAGAAAGCCGCCCGCCGTGCGCAGCCCCGCGCGGATCCGGCGCATGCCGGCGAGCCAGCGTTCGTAGTCGGCGGCCTTCTTCTGCAGGAAACCGAGCACCTCGGGATGCGTGAGGATCAGGAATCGCTCCTGCTCGATGCCGTCCACGATCGTGCGCGCCACCTGCTCCACCGTGAGCACGCCGGGCACCGACCCTTCCGGCAACTTTTCGTCGAGCCCCGTGATTGCGGTCGCCACGTATTGCGGACAGACGACCGAGACGCGGATGCCCCGCTCGGCATAGGTGATCGCCAGTGACTCGGCAAGCCCCACGGCTGCATGCTTGGTGGTGCTGTAGGCGGTGTCGCCGACCTGGCTCAACAACCCCGCGGCCGAGGCCACGTTGACCAGACAGCCCTCGCCGCGCTCGAGCATGCCCGGCAGCACGGCGCGACATGCGTGGACATGCGCCATGACGTGCACCCGCCACATACGCTCCCAGATGACGTTGGGCGTCGCCAGTGCCTCGTCGAGGTCGAGTTCGGTGACGCCGAATCCGGCGTTGGAAATCAGCATGTCGATGCGCCCGTAGCGCGCCAGCCCTGCCGCCACGGCCGCCTGCACGGCCGCCTCGGACGCCACGTCGCACCGCAGACCGAGCCCGCCGAGTTCCGCGGCCGTGGCTTCAGCGAGGACGCCGTCGAGATCGACGGCCACGACGGCCGCGGCGCCACGGACCCGCAGCTCGCGGCACACCGCCCGCCCGATTCCGCGGCCGGCACCCGTGACGAACACAATCTTGCCGGCGGGGCTCACCGCACGCCCTGGCGCGGCCGGTAGCGCCCGGGTTCGAGCTTGGCGACGTGGTTCCGGTGCACCTCGTCCGGACCGCCGGCAATGCGCAGCGTGCGCGACGAGGCGTAGGCCCAGCCGAGCCCGAAGTCGTCCGTCACGCCGGCGCCGCCGACGATCTGGACCGCCTGATCGATGACCTGACAGGCGACGTTCGGCGCGACGACCTTGATCATCGCGGTTTCCTTCTGCACCGCCTTGTTGCCGGCGACGTCCATCTTCCACGCAGCGTGCAGCGTCAGTAGCCGCGCCTGGTCGAGCTTCATGCGAGCCTCGGCGATGCGCTCGCGCCAGACGCCCTGCTCCGCGAGCCGCTTGGGTTGATTGCGTACTGGTCGCCGTCACGCACGATGCTCGCGCTGATGTTCGCCGCGTCGGAACTGGCCACCGCCGGCTCAGTCCTCGCGAACCCGGAGCGGATCTCGCCGGCCAGCAGCGGCTCGAGCCACTGCTGCTGCTGCTTCTGCTGCGCGTTGCCGTAGCGCACGAGCACTTCCATGTTGCCGGTGTCGGGCGCGGAGCAGTGGAGCGCCTCCGGCGCAACGTGCAACCGGCCGGTGATTTCTGCGGGCGGCGCATACTCCAGGTTCGTGAACCCCGCACCGTGTCCGGATTCGGGCAGGAACAGGTTCCATGGCTTCGCCGCGCGCGCCGCCGACCTCAACTCCTCCATGACGCGCGTCGGCACCCAGGCGTTACCTTGCCGGCGAATCGACTCGACCTCGTCGAAAAAACACCGCTCGTTCGGATAGACGTGCTGATCCATGAAGCGGTGCAACCGCTCCTGCAGTTCACGCGCACGTGGGGAGACCTCGAAATCCATGGGATGACCTCGTGTCGTTCCGCTCAGACGCGACGCCGTCGCGGCGCCAGCCAGGCGGCAGGCAATACCCTCAGCCGCACCGCCACGATCATCCAGGGCAGCACCGGCACCCAGCGCAAGCCGGCGCGGCGCTCGATCAAGCGGGCCATGATCGACGCCCCGCGTTCCACGGGATTGACGCGTGGCCGGGAGCCATGACCGCGATTCATGTCGGTATCGATGAAACCCGGCGCACGTTCGGTGACGTGCAGGCCGATGCTCCGCGCCAGCGCACAGCCGCGCCGCGCGAACTCCATGGCCAGCGCCGCACCGATACCGGAGGACGCGCCCGTGATCAGCAGGGTGCGGGGGATGGGGTCGGGCAACGCGGCCGCACCGTTCGGTGGTGTTGCCGGTCATCATACGCCACGCCCGGCCCGGCCCGGGCCGGCCCGGCCCGGCCCGGCGGGGGCACCGTCGGACATATCCGTCTGGGCAGCACGGCCCACCTCTGTTAGCGTTCGGACATCATGGGGAAAAAGCCGGGATTGCTCGACCTCGCGGCGATGCTGCCCGCCGCGGATCTCGCCGGGGTCGCCAGGACGCTGGGCCTCGACCCGGAAGCACTCGCCCGCCGCATCCTCGCGCTCGACTCGTCGGGCTTGAGCACCAAGCTTGTCGACAAGGCCACCCGTGCGCTCAAGCCCGGCGAGGCCGGTCGCATGATGCTCGATCATGCGACGCGGATCTTCTCGCAGGCGCGCGACTTCACGCGCGACCTCGAGGAACTCGCAGGCCTGCAGGCGCCCGAACTGCATTTCGGCACGGACATGTTCGCGGCGGAACTGCCGCTGGGCGCGGCCCTCGGGCGCATGGCTTCGGCCAATTCGCGGCTGCGCGTGCACGTCGAGACGAACGACTTCGAGCACCTTTCCCACGACGTGCTCGGCGGAAGGCTCGAGTTCGCCGTGGCGGACACGACGAGCGCCGAGCGCCATCCGACCCGGCTGGCGATCGAACCGGTCGCCGAACACCGTGTCTTCTTCTTCGTGCGCCAGGGGCATCCGCTCATCGGCGCCAAGGAGCAGTCGCTCGAGACGATCCTGGTCTTCCCGCTCGTGGCGCCGCGCCTGCCGCAGCGCATCGCCGGCCACATCGGCAAGCTTACGGCGCATTCGCGCATCGACCGCGAGACGGGCGACCTGACGCCGAACCTGCTGCTCGACAGCTTTTCGGTCGCCCGGCAGGCGGTGCTGGGAGGCGATGCCGTCGGCGTCGCGCCGCTCGTGGCGCTCGAACCGGAGTTGCGCGCCAGACGCCTCGCCCTGCTGCCCTTCACGGCACCCTGGCTGCACTTGAGCTACGGGCTCTTCTACACGCGCAAGCGCGCGCTGTCGCGGGTCGCCCAGTTGTTCATGACGCAGTTGCGCCGCGTCGAGGCGGAGATCCAGGCACGCGAGCAGCGCGCGCTGTCGCGGCTCGAGACGCCGAAGCGGCGTACGCGTCGCCGCAAGCGGCAACCGGCGCGCGTGACGGAGCCGACGGTCGTCGCAACACCGCAGCCCGTCCGCCCGCCGGCGCGTCGACCACGCGGTGCCACGTCGCGCAAGCAGTGATCGCTGTCGTCACGCTGCTGCTGGCCCTGCTCGCGAGCCCGGCGGTCGTTGCGGCCGATTCGGCGCCGGTGCCGGCAGCCGCCACATACCGACTCGACTATTTCCATACCGGTGGCCCGGGCACCGAGATCTTCGCAGTGGACCGGCTGCGGCTGGAGCCGCTGCCCTGGGCCGGCCATTCGGCCCGACCTGCGGACGACGGCCGGCTCGGCGCGTACCGCTACGAAGTTCGCGACGCCACGGGCAAGCTGCTGCAGGCGCGGGGCTACGCCTCGGTGTTCGGGGAGTGGATGAGCACCGACGAAGCGAAGCAGCGATACCGGACGTTCCACGAATCGCTGCGTTTCCCGGCGCCAGCCACGCCGGGCCCGGTGCACGTGAGGGTCTACCGGCGCGATTCGCGGCAGTCGTTCGATCTCGCCTGGGAGATACGGATCGACACGGCGGACATGTTCGTCGACCACACACCGGCGCCCGCGAACCCGCTGCTCGCGATCGAGACGCACGGCCCGGCGCCCGACAAGGTCGACCTGCTGCTGCTCGGGGACGGCTACACGGCCGACGAATGCGCGGCGAAGTTCCACCGGGACGCGACGCGACTCACGGCGGCGCTCTTCGCGCAGCAGCCCTTCGCGCGACGACGCGACGACTTCAACGTCTGGGGTCTGTGTCCGCCGACGACAGAGTCGGGCATCTCGCGTCCGTCGACCGGAGTGCAGCGCGTCACCGCGGTCGGCAGCACCTACGACGCGTTCGGCAGCGAGCGCTACATCCTCACGTTTGACAACCGCGTGCTGCGCGAGGTCGCCTCGCGCGCGCCGTACGAGGCGCTCGTGATCCTCGCGAACGGGCAGACTTACGGCGGGGGCGGCATTTTCAACGCCTTCTCGACCGTGGCGGTCGACAGCACCTGGGCCGACTACCTGTTCGTCCACGAGTTCGGGCACCATTTCGCCGCACTCGCCGACGAGTACTACACCTCGCCCGTCGCCTATGCCCCGGTCGCCAACGTCGTCGAGCCGTGGGAACCCAACGTCACGGCGCTGCCCGATCGCGATCGCCTCAAGTGGCGCAGCCTCGTTGAGCGCAGCACGCCGGTGCCGACACCGTGGCCCAAGCCAGCGTTCGAGGCGTTCCAGCGCGACGTGCAGGCGCGGCGCAAGCAGGTGCGCACCGAGCGCCGGCCTGAGTCCGACATGGACGCGCTGTTCCGCGAGGAGCAGGGGCGCGCGGAGCGCATGTTCGCGCGTGAGCGCTTCCGCGACCTCGTTGGCGCGTTCCAGGGCGCGAACTACGACGCGCAGCATTACTATCGGCCACAGCTCGACTGCATCATGTTCACGCGCGACCGGGTGCCCTTCTGTCGCGTCTGCGAGGCGGCGATCGAGAGCGTGATCGACTCCTACGTCGCGCCGGAGCCCGCGCAACCTTAGGGAGCGGTGCGGTGCCCGACCTCGACCTCAGCCTCGTCTGGAACTTCGCCACCGCGCTGCTGATCGGAGCATTGATCGGCATCGAGCGCGAGCGTCATTCGCAACTGGACGACGAGCCCGGCATGGCGGGCCTGCGTACCTTCACGCTGTACGCGCTGTTCGGGGCGCTCTGCGGCTGGCTGAGTCTCGAGTTCGCCTCGCCTTGGATCCTCGCCGCAGGTCTGCTCGCGGCGGCCGGCGCGACGCTCGCGGGCTACGTGCTGTCCGTGAAGGGCGACCCGGAGAACATCGGCCAGACGACGGAAATCGCCGCCATCTCGACGTTCCTGCTCGGCGCCGCCGCCGCCGCCGGGGAGCGCGAGCTGGCCACCGGAATCGGCGTGCTGATTGCCACGCTGCTGGCCTGCAAGCAGCCGCTGCACAGCTTCGTCGGCCGGCTCGAGACCAACGACGTCTACGTGGCGCTGCGTCTGCTGATCGCCACGTTCATCGTGCTGCCACTGGTGCCGGACGAGCCGCTCGACCCGTGGGGCGCGCTCAATCCACGGTCGCTCTGGCTGCTCGTGCTGCTGATATCAGGCCTGTCGCTCGTCGGCTACGTGCTCACGCGGATGCTCGGTGTCCAACGCGGCATCGCCATCACCGGGCTCACCGGGGGCCTCGCGTCGTCGACCGCCGTGACACTGGCGCTGGCGCGCCAGAGCCGCGAGCCGCAATACGCGCGTGCCGGTGGCGTGCTGGTCGCTGGCATCCTGCTCGCCTGGACCGTGAGCTTCGCCCGGGTATTCGTGGAGGTGCTCGTCGTCCATCGCGCGCTGCTGCCGGTGCTGCTGCCGTCCCTCGTGGCGATGGCCGTCGCCTGCGCCGGGTTCGCAGGGTTCATGCTGTGGCGCACCGGCCGGGAGACCACTGCGGCGCAAGAGGTGCCGTTGCGCAACCCGTTCAGCCTCACCTCGGCGATGAAGTTCGCGGCGCTCTTCGCCGTCGTGCTGCTGGTCGTCAAGCTCGTGCAGGTGCACGCGCCGACGAGCGGGATGTTCGTCGTGGCCGCCGTCGCGGGCACGACCGACGTCGACGCGATCGCACTGACGATGGCCCAGTACGCACGCACGGGCGACCCGCAGGTCGCGGCGCACGCGATCACCATCGCGATGCTGACCAACACGATCGTCAAGACGGGCATGGTCGTCGCACTCGGTCACGGCGCGTTGCGCAACTGGATCCTGCTCGCGACGGCGCTCATCCTGACGGCCGGCGGCGCGGCGATCATGCTGACCTGACCGTCCACGCGCGCGGCGCGCCCCGGCCGCACGCGCAGGTTGCGCGAGCGGGGTTTCGATCCAGCCTCCGACAGGCTCATCATGCAGCGTCGCGGGCAGATCGCAATCCTGCGGCACCGCCTGCCGGACCAGGGGCACTCGATCAGAGGTTGCCCCGCACCGCGCGATTGCCTCCCGTCGCCCTCGCCAGGTGCAGCGCGTTCTCGCCGGAGCGCAGCAGCACGTCGGCGCCGCGATCGCGTGGCGGCGAGACGGTGACGACACCCGCGCTCACCGTGAGGAAACGGCCGCTGGCCGAGCGCGGATGGTGCACCGAGAGCGAGCGCACGCGCGCCACAATCTGCTCGGCGAAACCGAGCGCCGCGACATCATCCATCGCGACGGCGAGCACGAGGAACTCGTCGCTGGTCGCCTTGGCGACGACGTCGCTCGCGCGCTTGGTGACCGCGGCGATCGTGCGACCGACCTGGCGCAGCACGTTGTCGCTCGCGCTGCGACCGAAGACCTCCTGGTACTCGGCCCACGAATCGATCTGGAAACGCATCAGCGTGACCGTGCGGCCGTCGCGCTGCCCGATCGACCAGTCGCGCTGCAGCAGGTCGAGCAGGTGATCCTCGGTGCTCAATCCGCTCGACCGCTCCAGCGCGGCAGCGAGCGCACCCGGCGCGTTGCGCGGCACGGGCCGGTAGTACAGACCGACATGGCCGTCCGGCAGCATCACGGCCCAGCGCTCGCACTCGATGAACGCGCCGTCGACCCGCCGCAGACGCACCCGCATGCCGACGCCGCTCGCAGTCAGGTTGGGGTCGGCCGGTGCCTCCACCTCGACGTCGTCGAGCGGACGCCCCATCGGCCAGCCCTCGGGGCGACGCAGCAGGGCCGCGAGCGTCGCGTTCGCGTAGACGATGCGCGTGTAGCCGTCGCGGCCCTCGATCACGACCACGCCGTCGAGCGCATGCCGCAGGACTTCCTGCAGCAACTGCGCATTCCATGCCGGCGCTTCGGTCGTCGTCTCGGTCATCGGCGGCTCCCCCTCATCCGGTACCCGGTACCGATTTTCCGGTGGTCAGGCGTCCAGTTGCAGACTCGGTGCGTCGCGGCAATGGTCCACGGCGGTGCGACATTCGGCCCAGCGCGCCGTCTGCTCGAGTTCCGGGCGCGGCGGCATGGGGCGGCCGTGCAGGCGCACCAGCCGCACCTGGCTCAAGGGGTCTGCAGCGCCGGCGAGTTCCTCGAGCGTGGCGAGTACCGCCGCGCGGTCGTTGCAGATCGGCAGCAGGTCGCAGCCCGCATCGATCGCACGGCGCGCACGCTCGGGTACCGAGCCCGCGAACGCCGCCCCACCCATGCTGAGGTCGTCCGAGAACACCGCGCCGGTGAAGCCCAGCCCCCAGCGCAGCTCCTGCTGGATCCAGCGTGACGAAAAGCCCGCGGGCGCCGCATCCACCTCGGGAAACAGCACGTGCGCGACCATGACCGACGCGAGGCCGTTGACGATCATCCGGCGGTAGGGAAGCAGCTCGTCGGTCAGCTCGGTCAGTGGCCGCCGGTCGACAGGCAGGGTCTTGTGTGAATCGGCGACGACGGCGCCGTGACCCGGGAAGTGCTTGGCAGTCGCCGCCATGCCGGCGGTGCGCATGCCCTGCATGCAGGCGACCGCGAGACGCCCGACGACCTCGGGGTCGCGGTGGTATGCGCGATCGCCGATGACGTCGCTCACGCCGTAGTCCAGGTCGATGCACGGCGCGAAGCTCAGGTCGATGCCGACGGCGCGCAGCTCCGCCGCGAGCAGCCAGCCGCACTGCCAGGCCAGCTTGCGGCCCGCGTCGGGATCGAGGTCGTAGACGCGGCCGATCGCGCGCGGCGGCGGCAGCACCGTGAAGCCTTCACGGAACCGCTGCACGCGGCCGCCTTCGTGATCGACGGTGACGAGCAGCGGCGGGTTGCGCACGGACCGGATGTCGGCGACGAGACGCGCCAGCTGCGCGTGGCTCGAATAATTGCGCGTGAACAGGATCACCGCGCCGACGAGCGGATGCGCCAGCACGCGACGGTCTTCCGCGGTGAGCTCCGTGCCCGCCACGTCCACCATCAGCGGGCCCAATGTCACCCGTGCACCTCGCTCGACGTTCCGATCCGCATCGCGGCCCTCACCGGTCGAAGATCGCCATGGCTTCCACGTGCGTCGTGTGCGGGAACATGTCCATGACGCCCGCCGCCGACAGCCGGAAGCCGTGCTCGCGCACCAGCAGGCCCGCGTCGCGCGCGAGACTGCCGGAATGGCAGGAAATATACACGACCCGCCTCGCCCCGCTGCCCGCGACCACCGGCAGGATCTCCTGCGCCCCTGCCCGCGGCGGATCGAGCAGCACCCGGTCGTAGGAGCCGCGTGTCCAGGGCAAGCCGAGCACATCGTCGAACAGGTTGGCAACGTGGAACGTCGCATTCGTGACGCCGTTGCGCTCCGCATTGGCGCCGGCCCGGCGCACGAGCCCGGCATCGCCTTCGACCGCGACCACGGACCGGGCCCGGCGCGCGAGCGGCAGCGAGAAGTTGCCGAGCCCGCAGAACAGGTCGAGCACGGTGTCCCCGGGTTGCGGATCGAGCGCCTCGAGCGCCCGCGCGACCATGGCCTGGTTCAGCGCGCCGTTGACCTGGATGAAGTCGGTCGGCTCGAACTCGATGGTCACGTCACCCGCCTCGAGGTGGTAGCGCAGCGGCGGCAGCGTAACTCCGGGCCGCAGCGGCACGACGCTGCCCGGCCCGCCGGGCTGCAGGTACAGACGAACGCCGTGCGCGGCCTCGAAGTCCGCGAGCCGTGCGAGATCCGGTGCTTCCGGCGGTGTCAGCACGCGCAGCACGAGCGCGACGACGTCGTCGGACACGGCGACCTCGGCCTGCGGCACGCGGTCCGCGATGGCGAGCGATTCGACGAGGCGCGCGAGCGGCACGAGCAGTCGGCCGACCGGCTCGACCAGCACGTGGCATTGCTGCAGGTCCGCGACGTACGGCGCCGAGCGCTCGCGAAACCCCACCAGGACCTTGCCCTTGCGCGGCACGAGCTTGATGCCGAGACGCGCCCGCCGCCGGTAGTGCCAGACCGGCCCGGTGAGCGGATCGAGAATCCGGGCGGGCGTCACGCCGCCGAGCCGCGCGAGGTTCTCGACCAGTTGCGCCTGCTTGAACCGCAGCTGCGCCGGCGGTGACAGGTGCTGCAACGCGCAGCCACCGCACACACCGAAGTGCAGGCAGACGGGTGCGACGCGGTCGGGGCTCGCGCGCAGCACCGCTTCCGTGACCGCGTGATCGAGCTTGCGGTGCCGGTGCGTGCGCCTGAGCCGCACGCGTTCGCCGGGGAGCGCGTCCGCCACGAACACGGCCTTGCCGTCGATGCGCGCGACGCCCTCGGCCTCGTGCGTCAGGTCGACGACGTCCGCTTCCTCGGGCGCCATCTGCAGCCGCTTCACGCGTGCCGTCTCAACCGGCGCACCGGGCCCAGGCGTGCGCGTACTCCTGCAGGTGCGGCTTGTCGGAGCCGCGCAGCGTCTGTCGCACGAGGTCGACCTCGCGATCGTGCTCCTCGTGCGTCAGCCGGCCGCGCATCAGCTCGAAACGCAGGTAGATCAGGTAGGTATTGATGACGTCGGTCTCGCAGTAGTTGCGGATGTCGACGCCGCGGCCTTCGAGGTGCGCGTCCCAGACGTTTTCGCCCGACATGCCGAGTTTGCCAGGGAAGCCCAGCAACTGCGCCATCCTGTCGAGGCCGACGCGACCGCGGCCCTGGAATCCCGACAGCACGTCCATGAGGTCGACGTGGCGCCAGTGATAGCGGCTCAGGTAGTTGTTCCAGCGGAACGACTGCTCCTCGTCGCCTGTTTCCCAGTAGCGGTGCGCCTGCACGCGGTGCCGCAGGGCCCGATAGTGCAGTACCGGCAGGTCGAAGCCGGCGCCGTTCCAGCTCACGAGCGTCGGCGACAACCGCTCGATGCCGTCGAAGAAACGCCGCACGAGTTCCTCCTCGGTCGAGTCCGGCTCGCCGAGACTCCAGACCTTGAAGCCGTCGCGGGCCCGCATCGCGATCGAGACGGCGACGACGCGCTGCTGCTCGAGTGAGAGGAACTCGTTGCCGGTCTGCTCACGCTGGCGCGTCATCATGACGTAGCCCACCTGCTTGTCGGTGAGCCCGTCGAGACCGTGCAGCCGCCGGCCGAACTCGACGTCGGGCACCGTCTCGATGTCGAACGCGAACACGTTGTTGATGATCGTCACGGCGCTGCTTCCTGATTCCCGTTGCGGCGCATCAGCACGGCGACGGCCACGACGAGCCCGGCTTCGTCGGTGAGCGTCACGTGCCCCTCCCCCGCTCCCAGTTCGTCGCGTCGCGCACGGCCGCGCTCCGACCAGATCACTTCGGGCCGGCCCCAGGCGTTCGGCGCGATGCCGACGTCGCGGATCCAGACGCCGTGCGCAAAACCCGTGCCCAGCGCCTTCACGATCGCCTCCTTCGCCGCGAACCGCATCGCGAGGAAGCGCACGGGTCGCTTGTACGTGCGGAATGCGACCTCCTCCTCCGGCATCAGCAGCCGGCGCACGAAATGCTCGCCGTGCCGCGTGTAGGTCGCCTCGACGCGCGCGAGCTGCACAACGTCGGTGCCGATGCCGAAGATCACCGGCGCGCGCTCACGCGGTCACGACGGGCAGGCCGTGGCGGGCCTCGACCATCAGCCGGCGCATTTCGCGTACTGCGCCCGCCATGCCGTCCATGACGGCCCGCGCGACGATCGAATGCCCGATGTTCAGCTCGACGACCTCCGGGATCGCCGCCACCGGCTGCACGTTGTGATAGTGCAGCCCGTGACCGGCGTTGATGACGAGCCCGAGCCGCGAACCGTGCCGCGCGGCCTCGACGAGTCGCGCGAGCTCCTTCGCCTGCGCTTCGCGACGCGCCTCCGCGTACGCACCCGTGTGCAGTTCGACGACCGGCGCGCCGGCCTCGAGGGCGGCCTCGATCTGGTCGGGCTGCGGATCGACGAACAGCGAGACGCGGATGCCGGCTTCGCGCAGCCCCGTGCAGCAGTCCCGCAGACGCGGCAACTGGCTGCGCACGTCGAGCCCGCCTTCGGTCGTGAGTTCCGCACGCGTTTCCGGGACGAGGCACACGTCCTGCGGCCCGATCTGCCGGGCAATGGCGATCATCTCGTCCGTGGCTCCCATCTCGAGGTTCATGCGCGTCTGCAGCGCCGCGCGCAGGCGGTGCACGTCATGGTCCTGGATGTGGCGGCGGTCCTCGCGCAGGTGCAGCGTGATGCTGTCGGCGCCGGACTGCTCCGCGACGAGCGCGGCATACAGCGGGTCGGGATACGTCGAGCGGCGCGCCTGGCGCAACGTCGCGACGTGGTCGATGTTGACGCCGAGCTGGATGGGATGGGTCAGTTGCAAGGATCAACCTCCGCCGGCCGGGCCGGCATGCGCGCGCATCTCGCGCAGCACTTCGCGCGTGCGCAGAGGCCGGCCCTCGAGCACGCGATCGAGCGCCGCGCGCAGCAGCCGGCGCGCGTCCGCGAGACTGCGCGCGTCGTCCAGCGCCTCGTGCGCGAGCGCGAGCAGCGACGCGCCGCAAAATATCAGGGTTCCCTCGGCCACTCCATGGACACGCTCGGCACCGCCCTCGAGCCGGTAGCGATAGCTGCCGCCCGGCGCGAGCGGCGCGCCCGTGCCTGCCTCGTGCTCGAGGTCGAGTCCCCAGCCGAGTTCGTCGAGCAGCCGCTTTTCGAACACGCGCAGGGCCCGTCCGGCATCGTGAGCCGCGTCCTGCAGGCGCTCGACGAGCGTCGCGTAGGCGTCGAACAGGGCTGGGTGAGGGTCGTTGCGCTGCAACAGCCTGAGCAGCAGTTCGTTGGCGTAGAATCCGCTCATCAGACGGTCGCCGCCAAGCCCCGTCGTCGCGGCGGCCGTTGCGCTTGCGGGGCCCGCGGGCCGGCGTTCCGCGCCCGTCAGGTAGCCCATCTCCCCGCGGGCACTCCACGTCACGAGCGTCGCGGCAAAGGGCTGCAGGGCGCCGCCGGCGGCCGCGCCCGCCTGGCGCGAGCCGCGCGCGATCACCGACACGCGGCCGTGCTGCCGCGTCAGCAATTCGAGGATGCGGCTCGTGTCCCGCCAGGGGTAGTGATGCAGCAGGAAGGCCGGCTCCAGACTCACCCGCCGCGCCGCGGTCACGACTCATACCCGAACTTGCGCATCGCGTTCTCGTCGTCCGACCAGCCCTCCTTGACCTTGACCCATAGCTCGAGGTGCACCGGTCGGCCGAAATGCTGCTTCAGATCGAGGCGCGCCTGTCGTCCGACCGTCTTCAGCAACTCGCCGCCCTTGCCGATCACGATGGCCTTCTGGCCCGCACGTTCGACCCAGATGACGGCCTGGACGAACAGCTTGCCGGGCTCGTCCTCGGACTCGCCCATGCCCTCGATCTCGACGACGAGACCGTAGGGCAGTTCCTCCTGCAGTCTCAGCATGAGCTTTTCGCGGATCAGTTCCGCCGCCATGAAATGGTCGGGCGAGTCCGTGACCTGGCCCTCCGGGAAGATGCGTGGCTGTTCGGGCAGGTGCCGGGCGATGATCCCGGGCAGCTTCTCGAGCGTCGCCGGTCGCGTCGCCGAGGTCGGCACGACTTCGACGAACTCTGCCTTGCCCGACAGTTCCTGGATGTACGGCAGCAGCCGCTCCTTCGGGTGCGCCCGGTCGACCTTGTTGACCAGCAGCAGGATCGGCAGCCCGGCCTGCCGCAGCGCATCGAGCACGCGCTGGTCTTCGTCCGTCCAGCGCAGCGCCTCGACGACGAACAGGTTCAGGTCGACGTCGGTCAGCGAAGAGAGGGCCGTGCGGTTCATGTACCGGTTCATGGCGCGGGTCTGCTTCGCGTGGATGCCCGGCAGGTCGACGAACGTGATCTGCATGCCCGGACGGTTCAGCACGCCGTGGATGCGCGTGCGTGTCGTCTGCGGCTTGGGGCTGACGATGCTGACCTTGCGCCCGAGCAGTGCGTTCAGCAGCGTCGACTTGCCGACGTTCGGGCGGCCCGCGAGCGCCGCGAAGCCGCAATGCAGCCGCTGTTCGCCGGAACCCGTGGGGGGCAGCACCGCTTCGTCCGTCATCGTCTTTCCTCGTCGCCGCGCACCAGCGCCTCGAGGACCCGCTGGGCCGCTTCCTGCTCGGCGCGCCGCCGGCTCGAGCCGCGCCCCGTGGCGCGCAGGCGCAGCGCCTCCGCCTCACAACTTGCGACAAACCACTGCTCGTGGGGTTCGCCGCCGACCTCCTCCAGCGCGTATTTCGGCAGCGGCAGCCCGCGTCCCTGCAGCGCTTCCTGCAACCGCGTCTTGGCGTCCTTGAGGTGCGCGGCCGCCGGCAACTCGCGCAGCCGCTGCCCGAGCAGGCGCTCGACCACCCCGGCCGCCGCGACAGGCCCGCCGTCGAGGAAGATGGCGCCCAGGATCGCCTCGAGCGAGTCGGCCAGGATCGAATCACGGCGGAACCCGCCGGATTTCAGCTCTCCGCCGCCGAGACGCAACTGGTCGCCGAGTTCCAGTGTCGCGGCGACGGCCGCCAGCGAAGGGGTACTCACCAGCGCCGCGCGATAACGGCTCAGGTCGCCCTCGGGCGCGGTCGGAAAAACCCGGAAAGCCGACAGCGCCACGGCAAAGTTGAGGACGGCGTCGCCGAGGAACTCGAGCCGCTCGTAGTTCGTGCGGCTCGCGCTGCGATGGGTCAGCGCGGCCTCGAGCAGCGCGGGATCACGGAAGCGATACCCGAGCCGCTGCCCGGCCCATTCATCCGCGCTCAGCAAGGCCGTCCGTCACTGCGGGATCGAGACGGTCTTGTTGAACTTGACGACCAGGTAGACGTTGGCGACGAACGGCTCCTCGGCCTCGTAGGACGCGACCAGGTCGTAGCCGTCGCTGGTCCGGTCGACTTCGACTTCCTTCCAGTCGATGCTGTGGATGTCCTCGACGTCCCAGCGCCGCTCCAGCGAACGCCGGATGAGCTGCGGGTTCGTGTCGATCGCCGCGTGCTCGTCGCGGACCTGCTCGAGCGACCGTGCGACCTTGGTGTACTCGAGGTACACGGGCACGAGCCGGATGCCGGCGTAGAGCGCCGTGCCCAGGATCAGCACGATGATGACGATGCCGAGAAACGTCGCGCCGCGTTCACGTTGCCTCATCGCAGGGTCTCCCTGTTGTTCCGGTCAGTGGATCGCGTCGCCGATGCGGCCCCAGAGGGGCGCATGCGGCAGTTTCACGTTGAACCAGATGCGGACGGCCTTGCCGACGACGTTGTCGACCGGCACGAAGCCCACATCCTGGAAGCGGCTGTCGCGGCTGTTGTCGCGGTTGTCGCCCATGAAGAAGTAACGGCCCGCGGGCACGACGTCGTTGAAGTCGACCGAAGGCCGGTCGTCGATGTAGAGCGTACGGTGCTCCACCGCCCCGAGCGTCTCGACGCCGACCTGCGCCGCGGGCGTGTCGCCGTAGGGCTCGGACATGCCGTCGAGCCGCACGGGCTGCAGCTCCCCGTTTATGTAGACGCGCTTGTCGCGCACGACGACGTGGTCGCCCGGCAGTCCCACGAGCCGCTTGATGTAGTTCGTGGAGGGATCGGATGGCAGGCGGAAGACGACGACGTCGCCGCGCTGCGGTTCGCCCAGCGGCACGATTTCCGTGTTGAGCACGGGCAGACGCAGGCCGTAGGTGAACTTGTTGACGAAGATGAAGTCGCCGTCGAGCAGCGTCGGCATCATCGAGTCGGAGGGGATGCGGAACGGCTCGAACAGGAACGAGCGGATCACCAGCACCAGCAGGATGATCGGGAAGAACGAGCGCGCGTATTCGACGACGACCGGTTCGCGCGCCGCGGCGGCCGGATCCCCACCGGCGGCCCGCACCCGCGCCGGACGCAACACGTACGCATCGACCGCCCAGACCACGCCGGTGACGATCGTCGCGAGCACCAGATAGAACGAAAAGTCGAATACCAAGGGACAGTCCTCGAAGCGCGGCGCAGTATTCAGGAACTATTCCGCTGAATCAACGCTTTGCATCATATTGTGGCGGTCGGCTGGGCGGCAGGACCGGCCCGCTAGTCCTTCTTGCCCACCTGCAGCACGGCCAGGAATGCCTCCTGCGGGATCTCGACGGAGCCGAGCTGCTTCATCCGCTTCTTGCCCTCCTTCTGCTTCTCGAGCAGCTTGCGCTTGCGCGAGACGTCGCCGCCGTAGCACTTGGCCAGCACGTTCTTGCGCAGCGCCTTGACCGTCGCGCGCGCGATCACGTGCGCGCCGATCGCCGCCTGGATGGCCACCTCGAACATCTGCCGGGGAATCAGCTCCTGCATCTTGTCGACGAGCTCGCGGCCACGCTGATAGGCGCTGTCGCGATGCGCGATGATCGACAGCGCGTCGACCTTGTCGCCGTTGATCAGGATGTCGAGCTTGACCAGCGGCGCCGCCTGGAAGCGGTCGAACTCGTAGTCGAACGAAGCGTAGCCACGGCTCACGGACTTGAGCCGGTCGAAGAAGTCGAGCACCACCTCGGCGAGCGGCAGCTCCCACTGCATCGAGACCTGCGTGCCGAGGTACAGCAGCTTCTTCTGCACGCCGCGCTTTTCGAGGCACAGCTTCATGACCGGCCCGACGTAGTCGGGCGGCAGCAGCAGGTTGGCGACGATGATCGGCTCGCGCAGCTCGGCGATGCGGTCGGTCGGCGGCAACTTCGCCGGGTTGTCGACGTTGACCGTCTCGCCTTCCGTCGTCACGACCTCGTAGACGACGGTGGGCGCGCTCGTGACGAGGTCGAGCTCGTACTCGCGCTCGAGGCGCTCCTGCACGATGTCCATGTGCAGCAGGCCGAGGAAGCCGCAGCGGAAGCCGAAGCCCAGCGCCGTCGACACCTCGGGTTCGTAATGCAGCGCCGAGTCGTTGAGCTTGAGCTTCGCCAGCGCGTCGCGGAACTGCTCGTAATCGTCCGAGCTCACGGGGAACAGGCCGGCGAACACGCGCGGCTTGATCGCCTTGAAGCCCGGCAGCGGCTCCGTGCAGGGCTTCGCGTCGAGCGTGATGGTGTCGCCCACGGGCGCGCCGTCGATCTCCTTGATGCCCGCGACGACGAAACCCACCTCGCCGGTCTCGAGCGACTGCGTCACGAGCGACTTCGGCGTGAAGCGGCCGAGCTTGTCGACCTGGTAGGTGCGGCCGGTGCTCCAGACCTGGATCTTCTGGCCGGTGCGCAGCGAACCGTTGATGACGCGCACGAGCGAAACGACGCCGACGTAGCTGTCGTACCAGGAGTCGATGATCAGCGCCTGCAGTGGCGAGTTCGGGTTGCCGCGCGGCGGCGGGATGCGCGCGATCAGCGCCTCGAGCAGGTCGGGAACGTTCTCGCCCGTCTTGGCGCTCACACGCACGGCGTCCTCGGCCTCGATGCCGATGATTTCCTCGATCTCCCTGATCACGCGCGCCGGCTCGGCCGACGGCAGGTCGATCTTGTTCAGGACCGGCACGACCTCCAGACCCTGCTCGAGCGCGGTGTAGCAGTTGGCGACGCTCTGCGCCTCGACGCCCTGCGCCGCGTCCACGACCAGCAGCGCACCCTCGCACGCGGCGAGCGAACGCGAGACCTCGTACGAAAAGTCGACGTGCCCGGGCGTGTCGATCATGTTGAGCTGGTAGACCTGCCCGTCGCGCGCGGCGTAGCGCAGTGTGACGCTCTGCGCCTTGATGGTGATGCCGCGTTCGCGCTCGAGGTCCATCGAGTCGAGCACCTGGGCCTGCATTTCGCGATCCTGGAGGCCGCCGCAGATCTGGATGAAGCGGTCGGCGAGGGTCGACTTGCCATGGTCGACGTGCGCGATGATCGAGAAATTGCGGATCAGTTTCATCGGGGCCCGGGGATGCGGACGCGGCCCGGGACGGAGCGCGCCAAAAGCGCGCGATTATAGCCCGAGCGCCGCGTCGACCCTGGCACGATCATAGACGCCCTCGCAGACCACCACGCCGTCGAGGGCCAGCACCGGTACGCGCAGGCCGAATTCGGCGGCCAGGGCGGGTTCCCTGTCGACGTCCGCGGTGCGCAGCGTCGCGAGGCGGGCCGGGAAGTCGAGCGAAAAGTCGAGCAGGAACTGCTCGCAGAGATGGCAGCCTTCACGCACGTAGAGCAGCAGCGGCCCGTTCACGCGCGTCGCAGTGCGAGACCGGGCGTCGTGCGCCGCGTCCACAGCCGTGCCACGACGGCGCCGAGGCAGAGCCCGGCCGCCGCGGCCCACAGCGGCGCCAGGCCGGCCTCCAGACCCCAGCCGCGGAGCAGCGCCGGCGCCAGCAGCAGCCCCGCGAAGGGAGGCAGGTACAGCCGGCACGCAGCGCGCAGCAGGTGGGCGTCGTCCGCGTCGAGTTCGAGACGGTCTCCGACGACGAGGGGCCGGCCGTCGAGTTCGGCCGGGATTTCCAGCCGGCCGACGCCACTGCGGCGGGCCCAGCCACAGCCCTGCCCCTCGGAACAGCCGTCGCAGGCCGTCGTGGCCGCCACGCAGGCGACCCATGCGCGGCCGTGGCGGACTTCGACGACGGTGCCCGCGAGCCGGCTCATGATCGGCGGCCCCGGTGACTCAGGGGGCGTTCGGGGCGGGGACGGATACAGTCGCGGGCGCGGGCGCGGACGCGGCAGCGGGGATCAGCGGCTCGACCGAGGAGGCAATCTCGCGCACCGTGGCGGGTGGCACCTCGCCGACGGCGGTCACCACGTGCCCCTGCACGCTGGTCGAGAAGGCGTTGGCCGATCCCATGCTGGACGCCTCGGGCGGGCGCGGCCCGCCGGCCGAGGCCGGCTCGATGAATACCGATATGGCCGCGATGCCGTCCGAAAAGATCAGGTGCTGGGCGGGCATCGGCGAACCCGGCATGAGCTGCAGGCGGCTGGCGACGAGCCGGAATCCGGGCGGCACGCGTATCGGCCGCCAGCCCGCATTGGCCGGCAATTGCGGCATCGCCGCGACCTTGCGCCCCGTCCGGATCCACTGGAAGCCGGTGGCATCCACCGCGGGCTCGATCTCGCGGGCCGGAATCCGGTCCTTGATCTCGAGCCGCGTGAACAGGATCTGCTCGAGCGGCTGTCCCGCGCCGTTGCCGACCACGGAACGCAGTGGCATGGCGGTCGCCGCGTCCAGCCACAGCCGATAGCCGTAGCGGTAGGCGTCCTTGGGGCGCACGTCGATGACGACGACGTCGCGCCCGAGGATCTTCCTGCCCTCGCGCGCGGACAGGTCGTAGTAGCGGTCGAGCTTCGGGCCGGGCGTCGGCAGGGCCTTGAGCAGCGAGCCGTCGTCGCCGCGGGGCTCGACGAGCACGACCTTGCGATCCGGCAGGTAGGCGTGGACTTCCTCGCGCGTGCGGACGATTTCGCGGCCGCTGCCGTCGAGGGAGACGAGGCGCTCGAGGCTGCGGCCCCGCTCGACCCGGTGCACGATGCGCATCGACTCGGTCTGGCCGCCGGTGCTGTGGGTGAACAGACCGTCGTAATTCAGCGTGGCGATCGCGTCGGACATGCGCTCGAGCCAGCCGCGAGCGTCGTCCGACTGCGCGTGCGCGGCCGAAAACGCGAAGGCGAACAGGCAGGCGACGGCGAACCGGGGCACGGCCGGCTTCATTCAGGGAGCCTCTCCCATGTCGTAGGACACGGTCGTGAGGGCGGGGTCGGCCGCCAGCAGGCCGGTGAGCACGTTGCGCCGGACCATCGGCGTCGAATACTGGCTGTGCGCGACCATGTAGCTCGCGAGACGCTGCGCCTGCGCGGGCGTCGGCGTATAGGCCGGGGCGAACTGGATCACGTCCGCCGGCCGTTGCACGGCCACCTGCTCGCGGCTGGCGTCGGGCCGGATGAAGAACACCGCCGTGGCAGCCGCGCTCGCGGCCAGGGCCGTGCGCACCGCCGGACGCTTCCAGAACGCCGTGATCTGCGAAGGAACCGGATGGGGCTTCGCGATCGGCGCCGCTTCGGTGACCGACCCGCCGATGCCGGCGCTCACCCGGGCCGCGAAGGCGGGGCTCGCGACGCGACCGCCGGGCGCACGCAGCGTTTCGCCGATCAGCGAGTAGGAGCCGAAGGCCCTGCGCAACTCCGCGTCGCGTTCGAGGCGGCGCAGCAGCAAACCGACCTCGCCGTGCGGCAGTTCGCCGTCGAGGAAAGCGGAAAGCTGTTCACGGATCTGGTCGGTCATTGCAGCCTCGGGCGGTCGCCTGGCATCAGTCGAGCAGCGGTTTCAGGGCTCGGTCGATCGCTTCGCGCGCGCGGAAGATCCGCGAGCGCACCGTTCCGACCGGGCAGTCCATCGCCGCCGCAATTTCCTCGTAGCTCAGCCCCTCGACTTCGCGCAGCACGATGGCCGTGCGCAGGTCTTCGGGCAGTTGCTCTATCGCCTGGTTCACCGTCAGCCGGATCTCCTCGGAGAGCGCCGTGGCCTCGGGTGTATCCGTGTGCCTGAGCCGCGAGGCGAGGTTCGACTGCTCGTTCTCCGACAACTCGGCTTCGTAATCGAGCGGCCGGCGCTGGCGCGAGGCGATCGCGTTGCGGGCCGTATTGACCGCGATGCGATAGAGCCACGTGTAGAACGCGCTGTCGCCACGAAAGGACCCGAGCGCCCGGTATGCCTTGATGAAGGCCTCCTGCGCCACGTCCTCGGCTTCCGCCGGGTCCCGCAACAGCCGCGCCACCAGCTTGACGACCTTGTGTTGGTACTTGAGCACCAGCAGGTCGAACGCTCCGCGTTCGTTGCGCTGGGCCCGCCTGACGAGCTCGAGGTCGCTCTGCTCGGCCACGCCCTCGGGCGCGTCGCCGGCGGAATCGTCCCCGGATTCTCGCGACTTCATAGACTCGTCCGGCGGGGGAAAGTTCTGCATGGCTGGCATGGCAAGCCTAGCGCAACGGCGCGTCGGTCACGAGCGAGCCACACGCGCACAGGCCGGCAGGACGACGATCCAGCGCCGTAACGCGCCGGTGGGCAGATCCCGGGGCGTGAGCCACTTCCGGTAGCGCACGACCCTGCCGGAGACTGCGTAGTGGATATCGAGGAATACCGAGGGCCCGAGCAGACGGGTGCGCGGGCCGAGTGTGGCCGCGACCGGCCGCAGGCCGGCACCATGCACCTGCAGGCGCCCGTCCGCGAGGCGATGCAGCACCACCGACGCCTTCCGGCTGGACACAGTCCAGCGTCGCCACTGGACCCCTGCGGCCGCGGACGCGAGCAGAGCCGCGGCCACGGCCACCCCGGGCATTCCGAGACGCACAAATTCCGCCGCCACGAACGCACCGGCCGCCACCACCAGCACACAAGACGCCCGGTCGGCGACCGTCACGGCGACGAGTTCAAGGCCCGAGCTGGCGGATGGCGGCGATGACCGCACGCTGCGATTCCCCGGCGGGAGTGGTGCGGCCGACAAGATACCCGAACAGTTCCGGATCCGGCAGTTCGACCAACTGCACGAACGCCGTGCGTTCTGCGGGTGACGCCGCGGGCCATTCACGCTCGAGGTACCGGCTCAGCATGACGTCGAGTTCACGCATGCCGCGCCGGCAGCGCCAGCGCAGCCGCGACATGTTCACTTCGGAAGCGGCGGTCAATGGTGTCCCCCGGTGCCCGCATCCCTGCCGGCACGCTGCGCGCGCCCGCCCTGCCGCGGCGCGGGCGTCCGTCAGTGCTGCCGCGCCACGATCATTTTCTTGATCTCCGCGATGGCCCGGGCAGGATTCAGGTCCTTCGGGCAGGCCTCCGTGCAGTTCATGATCGTGTGGCAGCGGTAGAGACGGAACGGATCCTCGAGCTCGTCGAGGCGCTCGCCGGTGGCCTCGTCGCGCGTGTCGATGAGCCAGCGGTAGGCCGCCAGCAGCGCGGCCGGCCCCAGATAGCGGTCGCTGTTCCACCAGTACGACGGGCAGCTCGTCGAGCAGCACGCGCACAGGATGCAGGCCGAGGGACGGTCGATCTTTTCCTGGTCTTCCTTCGACTGCAGGCGTTCGCGATCCGGCGGCGCCGGCGTACGCGTCTGCAGCCACGGCTTCACCGACGCGTACTGCGCGTAGAAGTTGGTGAGATCGGGAACGAGGTCCTTGACGACCGGCATGTGCGGCAACGGGTAAACCTTCGCGTCGCCGCGGATGCTGTCGATGGAACACGTGCAGGCCAGCGTGTTGACGCCGTCGATGTTCATCGCGCACGAGCCGCAGATACCCTCGCGGCAGGAGCGGCGGAACGTCAGTGTCGAGTCAACCTCGTTCTTGATCTTGATCAGTGCGTCGAGAACCATCGGACCGCAGGCGTCGAGGTCCACCTGGTAGGTGTCGACACGCGGGCGCTCGTTCGAATCAGGATCGAAGCGGTAGATCCGGAACGCCTTGACGTTCTTCGCGCCCGCGGGGGCCGGGTGGTTCCGGCCGGGCTGGATGCGCGAGTTTTCGGGCAGCTTGAATTGCGGCATGGGAAGTGAATGCTGGCGCTGGACGTGGATGGGCGGGTGACCGGTGGCAGCGGCGACCGCCGCTAGTAGGTTCTCGCCTTCGGCGGAATGGGCTCGACGTCGTTGGTGAGCGTCGCGAGGTGCACCGGTCGGTAGTCGATGACGACGCGGCCCGACGCATCGGCCCACGCGAGCGTGTGCTTGAGCCAGTTCACGTCGTCGCGCTCCTTGAAGTCTTCGCGGGCATGGGCGCCGCGGCTTTCCTGGCGATTGGCCGCCGAGGCCATGGTCACGAGCGCCTGGCCGAGCAGGTTGTCGAGCTCGAGCGTCTCGACCAGGTCGGTGTTCCAGATCAGCGAACGGTCGGCGATGCCCACCTCCGCGAACGACTGGTGCACCACGTCGAGCTTCTGCACGCCTTCGGCCAGCGACTCGCCCGTGCGGAACACGGCCGCGTGGTTCTGCATGACACGCTGCATGTCGAGCCGGATCTGGGCGGTGGGGCGCGGCCCTTGCGCGTTGCGCAGGCGGTCGAGACGGCCGACGGCGAAATCGCCCGCCTGCTTCGGCAGCGGCCGGTGCGCCGTGCCGGGCTTCAGCGTGCGCCCGCAGTGCTGCGCCGCAGCGCGTCCGAAGACGACGAGGTCGAGCAGCGAGTTCGACCCCAGGCGATTCGCGCCGTGCACGGAAACGCAGGCCGCTTCGCCGACGGCCATCAGCCCCGGCACGACCGTGTCGGGGTTGCCGTTGCGCAGCGTCACGACCTCGCCGTGCACGTTGCACGGAATGCCGCCCATGTTGTAGTGGACCGTGGGCAGCACCGGGATCGGCTCCTTGGTGACGTCGACGCCCGCGAAGATCCGCGCGGTCTCGGCGATGCCGGGCAGCCGCTCGTTGATGACCGCCGCGCCGAGGTGCTCGAGGTGCAGATGGATGTGGTCCTTGTGCGCCCCGACGCCGCGGCCCTCGCGGATCTCGATGGTCATCGAACGGCTGACGACGTCGCGCGAAGCGAGGTCCTTCGCGTTCGGCGCGTAGCGCTCCATGAAACGCTCGCCGGCCGAGTTCGTCAGGTAGCCGCCCTCGCCGCGCGAGCCCTCGGTGATGAGGCAGCCCGCGCCGTAGATGCCCGTCGGATGGAACTGCACGAACTCCATGTCCTGCAGCGGCAGGCCGGCGCGCAGCACCATGCCGCCGCCGTCACCCGTGCAGGTGTGTGCGGAGGTGCAGGAGAAGAACGCGCGGCCGTAGCCGCCGGTCGCGAGGATGACCGTGTGCGCGCGGAAGCGATGCAGCGCGCCCGTGGCCATGTCGAGCGCGACGACGCCGCGACAGGCACCATCCTCCATGATCAGGTCGATGGCGAAGAACTCGATGAAAAAGCGCGCCTCGTGCTTCAGCGACTGCTGGTACAGCGTGTGCAGCATGGCGTGGCCGGTGCGGTCGGCCGCGGCGCAGGTGCGCTGCGCGATGCCCTTGCCGTAGTGTGTGGTCATGCCGCCGAACGGCCGCTGGTAGATCTTGCCCTCCTCGGTGCGGGAGAACGGCAAGCCGTAGTGCTCGAGTTCGAGGATGGCGGCCGGCGCCTCCTTGCACATGTACTCGATGGCGTCCTGGTCGCCGAGCCAGTCCGAGCCCTTGATGGTGTCGTAGAAATGGAAGCGCCAGTCGTCCTCGCCCATGTTGCCGAGCGCGGCGCTGATGCCGCCCTGCGCAGCCACGGTGTGGCTGCGGGTCGGGAACACCTTGGTGATGCAGGCGGTGTCGAGGCCCTGCTCGGCGAGGCCGAAAGTGGCACGCAGCCCGGCGCCACCGGCGCCGACCACGACCACGTCGTAGGTATGATCGATGAACTCGTAGGCGGACGTCATGCCTGGGCTCCGAAGGCGAGGCGCAGCACGGAAATGACGCCGAACAGGGTCGCCGTGACGAGCGCGAACTTGGTGGCGACGAGCACGACCGTCCGCGTGCCCTTGTCGCCGACGTAATCCTCGATGACCACCTCCAGCCCGAGCAGCGCGTGATAGCCGCCGACGGCGACCAGCAGCAGCAGCATCGTGGCCGAGAACGGCGAGCGCAGCCACGCGATCACCGCCTCGCGCGGCGCGCCTTGGCCGAGCAGCACCAGCGAGGCGACGAACCAGAGGCCGAGGATGACCAGCGCCACCGCGGTGATGCGCTGCGAATACCAGTGGCCGGAGCCGCTCCTGGCGGAGCCGAGACCGAGGAACTGGCCGAGCGGGCTGCGCAGACTCATGGCGCACCGCCGATCGTGGTGGCGAGCACGACGTAGAGCGCGACCGTCAGCACGGCGGCGCCGACAAAGGCCGCCCACCCCGTCTTGCGCGCCAGCGGCCGCTCGAAGCCGAGACCGGCATCGAAGAACAGGTGGCGGATGCCGTTCAACAGGTGGTAACAGAACGAGAACAGCCCGCCCGCGAGGAGGGCCTGGCCCGGCAGCGAGCCGATGCAGGCCTGCGCCGCCGCATACGGCTCAGGCCCGGCGGCCGCGGCGGCGAGCCAGTAGACCAGCACGAAAAAGCACAGGCTCAGCAGGATGCCGGTGATCCGGTGCGCCATCGACGTGATATTCGTGTACTGCCACCGGTATTGCATGAACGGTGACAGCGGCCGCTGCGGCTGCGCCATGAACGTACCTCTCGCAAGAACAACCCGCGACTAGAAATCGATGCAGCGGCCGGCCTTTTCCCAGTCGCCGAACCGGGTGGGCTCGGGCCCTTCGCGCCCGCCGATTTCGCGCGGCAGCACGGGCTGGGGCGATTGCGGTGGAGCAGCAGGCTCGGCGGCGCCCGCCGGGGGCTGCGCCGCGTCGGGCGTGGGGACTGAATCGCCTTCGTTCGATTTCATGTCAGCCGGTGAGTTTGCCAGATCGGTCGCATCCGTTCCAGAAACGGTCGTGCGGGCCCCGGCGCCGGCGTGCATTAGAATCGGTCGCAACATGATCGAAGAGTCCACACAGGCGCTGCGCACCGTCCTGCTGCCCGGCTTCGGCGTGCTGCGGTTCGCGGGCCCCGATGCGGCGGTTTTCCTGCAGGGCCAGTTCACGAACGACGTGCGCCTGCTGGCGGACGGCCGCACGCAGGTCTCCGCCTGCTGCACGAACCAGGGGCGCGTGATCGCCGTCGTGAGGTTGCGGCAGACCGACGAGGCCATTTACGCGCTGCTGCCCGCGGACCTGATGCCGCGGCTGGCCACGCACCTGCGCAAGTACCTGCTGCGCGCGAAGGTCGAGATCCTGCAGGCGACTGACCTGGTGGTCGGCGCGGTCTACTCGGGCGCCGCGGCCGAAAACGCCGTCGACCGGGCCTTCGACGAGGCGGCGCTCACGCTGTCGCCGGTGCCGCTCGCGGGCGCGACCGAAATCGTCACGTTCCAATATGCGCCGGGCCGCGAAGTCGTGGCCGCACCGGCCGCAGCCTGGCGCACCATCAGCGGCCTGTCGCTCGGCCGGCCGAGCCCGCAGGCGCACGAGGACTGGCTCGCGGCCGACGTCGCCGACGGCCTGACGAACGTGTTCGCCGCGACGTCCGAGCAGTTCATTCCGCAGATGCTCAACCTCGACCTGCTCGACGGCGTGAGCTTCGCCAAGGGCTGCTACACCGGGCAGGAGATCGTCGCGCGCACGCACCACCTCGGCCGGGTCAAGCGACGGACGATGCGGTTCATACTGTCGCCGGGCGAAACCCCCGCGCCGCTGGCACCGCTGCTGCTCGACGGGGCGAAGGTTGCCGAGGTGCTGATGACCGCGGCGCGGCCCGAGCGTGTGGAACTGCTGGCCGTGACCAGCCTGGAGGCGGCCGGCAAGACGCTCGTGACCGCGGACGGACGCGTCGCCGAGCCGCGGGCCATGGCGTACGGGGTGACCGGGGTTCCGCCTCCGGCGTGAGCCCTTCGCGGCACGGGCAGGCACCGTCACGCCGTTCGGATCGCGAGCCGATATGCCAGGGAATCGTCGGTTGCTCGCCGGCGTGATCGCCGATTGTTCCGGCAACAGACTACATCCTGCCGTTGTGGTGTGCGCCTCTCGTTCGAGTTCGGCCGCCCGATAGGCTCGCGGAGTCGGGGCTCTGCCATCATGGCCACGTCTCCCGGCATTGGTGCGCACCTGGGTCAGCGTTCGGCACCGTCCTTCCCGTAGCCTGATCGACCGTCTGACCGCTGCGACTCATGTGAACCGCCTTGGTTCAGCCCCTTACCTCCAGCACCTCCTGTGTATTGGACACTACCCTGCATCGCATTGACTTCGTCGCTCAGTGGCGAATACGGTCTGTAGTCCTCAGACTCCCATTTTTCCCAGCCGCGACAATTCAGCGACAGCTTCAGATCGACCGTGGCAACACCCGGCGGCGACCAGATCGGAATGACGTAGGATGCAGCGCCGGAAGGGGTCACCCCGAACGTGCCCGCGGTGCGCCCGGCGGCAAGGGTCGTTGGCAACGCGCCCATCGCCATGTACGACGAGTACGCGGTGTCGTCGCCCACCCCCAGCGATGGGTCCGCAATCGGCATCGACGGGCCGACGGCTGCCGGCGTCGGTGTCACCACCGGACTGCCGTGCGGAGCGAAGTACGGCTCGGGGCGCGGCTCGCCGGCCCACCCCAGGCCGGCGATGAACGTCAGTACCATCGCGGTGACGAACGGAAGTCCGCCTCCCCCGAGGCGTCGCCGTCGAGTCGTAGCGACCATGGCTGTTCATTTTTGCGCGCCGGCTCACTCCGGCTTCATGTGCGGGAACAGCAGCACGTCGCGGATCGACGCCTGGTTGGTGAACAACATCACCATCCGGTCCACGCCGATACCGAGCCCCGCGGTCGGCGGCAGTCCGTACTCGAGCGCGCGCACGTAGTCGGCGTCGTAGAACATCGCCTCCTCGTCGCCGCTGCTCTTGCGCGCGGCCTGCTCGCGGAAACGCTCGGCCTGGTCCTCGGCGTCGTTGAGCTCGGAAAAACCGTTGGCGATCTCGCGGCCGCCAACGAAGAACTCGAAACGGTCGGTCAGGAACGGGTCCGAGTCGTTGCGGCGAGCGAGCGGCGAGACTTCGGCGGGATACGCATAGACGAACGTGGGCTGCGCGAGCCGGTGCTCGGCGGTCTTCTCGAAGATCTCGACCTGCAGCTTGCCGGCGCCGTCGTCCGGCTTGAACGCGATGCCGAGCTTCGCGCACCACTCGCGCAGGTACGGCACGTCGCGCAGCCGCGCGCGCTCGATGCCCGGGTTGAAGTGCACGACGAGGTCCTCGACCGTGACGCGGCGGAATGCCGAGCCGAAGTCGAATGTCTCGCCCTGGTACGCGACGCGCCGTGTGCCGCAGATCGTGTCCGCGACGCCCTGGAACATGCGCTCGACCAGATCCATGAGGTCGCGGTAGTCCGCATAGGCCTGGTAGAGCTCGAGCATCGTGAACTCGGGGTTGTGGCGCGTGGAGAGGCCTTCGTTACGGAAGTTGCGGTTGATCTCGTAGACACGCTCGAAGCCGCCGACGACGAGGCGCTTCAGGTACAGCTCGGGCGCGATGCGCAGGTACATGTCGACGTCGAGCGCGTTGTGATGCGTCACGAACGGCTTCGCGACGGCGCCGCCCGGGATCACCTGCAGCATCGGCGTCTCGACCTCCATGAAGTCGAGCGAGTCGAGGAAATTGCGCAGGTAATTGACGATGCGGGTGCGCGTGCGGAAGACCTCGCGGCTTTCCTCGCTGGTGATGAGGTCGACGTAGCGCTGGCGGTAGCGGCTTTCGACGTCGGCGAGTCCGTGCCACTTGTCGGGCAGCGGGCGCAGCGACTTGACCAGCAGCCGCAACTTGTCGACCTTGACGGACAGCTCGCCCGTGCGCGTCTTGAACAGCGTCCCCTCGGCGCCCGCGATGTCACCGACGTCCCAGCCCTTGAACTCGTCGTAGGTTTCGCCGAGCGCGCCCTGCTGCAGGAAGAGCTGGATCGAGCCGCTGCGGTCGGTGAGCTTGGCGAACGAGGCCTTGCCCATGATGCGCTTGGCCATCATGCGGCCGGCGACCGCCACCCGGACCGGGTGCGCGTCGAACCACTCCGGCGCGTGCGCGCCGTAGGCCGTATGCAGGTCGTCGGCCGAGGCATTGCGCCGGAAATCGTTGGGAAAGGCGTGGCCGCCCGCGCGCAGACGCTCGAGCTTCGCCTTGCGCTCGGCGATCAGGTGGTTCTCGGCCTCGGCGGCTCCGATCGTCGTCGACTCTGCTTCAGGCATCGCGGTCCTCGTTGACCCGTGGCGTCACAGCCCCTGCTTCAGGCTCGCTTCCAGGAAAGGGTTCAGGTCGCCGTCAAGCACGGCCGTGGTGTTGCCGATCTCGACGCCGGTGCGCAGATCCTTGATGCGCGACTGATCGAGCACGTAGGAGCGGATCTGGTTGCCCCAGCTCACGTCCGACTTCGAGTCCTCGAGCACCTTGGCGGCCGCGTTGCGCTTGTTGACCTCCAGCTCGTAGAGCTTGGCCTTGAGCATCTTCATCGCAGTCGAGCGGTTCTTGTGCTGACTGCGCTCGCTCTGGCAGGCGACGACGATGCCGCTCGGCAGGTGGCGGATGCGCACCGCGGATTCGGTCTTGTTGACGTGCTGGCCGCCGGCGCCGCTCGAGCGGTAGACGTCCGTCTCGAGGTCGGCGGGGTTGATCTCGATGTCGATGTCGTCGTCGATCTCGGGCGAGAGGAACACCGACGCGAACGACGTGTGACGACGCGCATTCGAGTCGAACGGGCTCTTGCGCACCAGCCGGTGCACCCCCGTCTCGGTCCGCAGCCAGCCGTACGCGTACTCGCCTTCGAAGCGGATCGAGCAGCTCTTGATGCCCGCGACCTCACCGTCGTTGCTGTCGATGATCTCGGTCTTGAATCCGTTCTTGTCGCCCCAGCGCAGGTACATGCGCATGAGCATCTGCGCCCAGTCCTGCGCCTCGGTGCCACCCGCGCCAGCCTGGATGTCGAGGAACGCGTTGTGCGAGTCCATCTCACCCGGGAACATGCGCTTGAACTCGAGCTTGCTGACCGCGCGATCGAGATTGCCGAGGTCGGCCTCGACCGACCGCGCCGTGCCCGCGTCGCCCTCGGCCTCCGCGAGGTCGAGCAGTTCGCCGGACTCGACGAGACCGCCGCGCAGCCTGTCGAGCGTAGCGACCACGGCTTCGAGCCTGGTGCGCTCGCGGCCAAGCTCCTGCGCGCGCTCCGGGTTCTGCCAGACGGTCGGGTCCTCGAGCTCCCGCAGGACCTCGGTCAGCCGCTCGCGCTTGCCTTCGTAGTCAAAGGTACCCCCTCAGCGCATCGGTGCGCTGCTGGAGGTCTTCGATCTGGCGGCGGATCGGGTTGATTTCCATCGTTCGTGCGGCGAGCGGCCGGGGTCGGAGGTTGAACGGCGAAGTCTAGCATCGCCGGAGACTCCTCCGCAGGCAGTCGCCGGCCGTCTACTCGACCGGTGCGACATACTCGGCGACGAGTTGCAGTCGGCGCCTGCCATTGAACTCGTCGACTGCCGTCCGGTAGACGGCCTCGACATGCTGCTGCGAACCGATCGTCGGGGCGGAGGCATCGTCGAGATAGCGGAACGCGATGCCGTCGACGACCTCGCCGGAGTCCGTGCGGAGCCGCAGTTTCAGGTGACGACCACCGACGACGCGCGTCTCGAGCACGTCGAAGCGGCCGTCGAACGCCGGCTCCGGAAAGCCCGCGCCCCAGGGCCCGCCGTCGCGCAACGCCTCGGCGGTACCCAGGTCGAACTCGCCCGGCCGCAGCGCGCCATCGGTGTGCAGGTGTCCCGCGAGCGTGTCTTCGTCGACCCACCGGCCGACTTCTTCCGCAAAAGCCGTCTCGAACGCCGGCAGGTTCTCCTCGCGCAGCGTCATGCCGGCCGCCATGGCATGTCCACCGAACTTCTCGAGGATCCCGGGGTGATGGGTCGCGACCGCGTCAAGCACGTCGCGCACGTGGACGCCGGGCACCGACCGCGCCGAGCCCCGGAGCCAGCCCCCGTCCGCCGGCGCAAACGCGATCACGGGACGGTGCAGCCGGTCCTTGACGCGCGATGCCACGAGGCCGATGACGCCCTGGTGCCAGCCGCCGTCGTAGATGCAGACGCCCGCTGGCACGTGGCCTTCACGCGCGGCGACGCGTGCATCGACCTGCGCGAGCGCCTCGAACTGCATGCGCGTTTCCAGTTCGCGTCGGTCCGCGTTCAGTTGCGCTAGCTCGGCGGCCGCGGCCTGCGCCGCCACGGGCTCGTCCGTCAGCAGGCAACGGATGCCGCGCGTCATGTCGTCGAGACGGCCCGCGGCATTGAGCCGCGGGCCCGCGTGAAAACCCAGATCCTGGCTGGTGACGCCCGCCAGGCGGCGGCCAGACGCTTGCAGCAGTGCCCGCAATCCCGGCACACACCGGCCGCCGCGGATGCGCCGTAGTCCCTGGGCGACCAGGATCCGGTTGTTGAGGTCGAGCGGCACGACGTCGGCGACCGTACCGAGCGCGACGAGGTCGAGCCACTGCGCCGGGCTCGCCTCGATCCCGCGTGGCAGGCCATCGTCGCGGCGCAGCGCCTGCGTCAGCGCGGCCATGACGTAGAACGCGACGCCGACGCCCGCGAGGCACTTGGACGGAAACGCGTTGCCGGGCGCGTTCGGGTTGACGATGCAGGCCGCCTCGGGCAATTCGCGGCCCGGCAGGTGGTGGTCCGTAACCAGCACGTCGATACCGAGCCGGCGCGCCTCGGCGACACCTTCGACCGACGAGATGCCGTTGTCGACCGTCACGATCAGGTCGGGCCGGCGCTCCGCGGCAACGCGGACAATCTCGGGTGTCAGCCCATAGCCGAACCGGAAGCGGTCCGGCACCAGGAAGTCGGGCCGCTCGAAGCCGAGCAGCGCGAGGTGCCGCATCATCAGCGCCGTGCTCGTCGCGCCGTCCGCGTCGAAATCACCGACGATCAGCACCCTCGCGCGCGAGCGGTGACACGAAGCGAGCAGGTCCGCCGCCTGCTCGACGCCGTCGAGCAGCCTCACCGGCAGCATCTGCTCGAGACGCAGGGCGAGGTCGTCCGCGTTGGCCACGGCACGCGCGCCGTACACACGTCGCAACACCGGATGCAGCGACGATGGCAGGCCGGCCTGCAGGTCTTCGCGCGGGTCGCGCCGGAAGATGCGTCGCCGGCCTTGCATGCTCAGAGTCCCGCCGCAACGACCGGCCGCCGCCAGAAACGCAGCCGGGCGCACGCATCGAGCGCGTGGACTCGCGCGCCGTCGTGGATGTCGAGCCTACGCAACCCGCCTGACTGCACCGCACGACGCAGGCTGGACAACAATCCGGCATCCACCTCGACCAGCGCGGCAGGCGCCTCGTCCGCCAGCGGCTGCGTCATCGCCACGAGCACGTCACTTTCATCGTCGACGCTCCCCGCAGCGAGCGCCGACTCCACGCCACCTTGAACGCGCCAGTACGCCCGGAGCCAGAGATCGTCCGCCCGCAGCGTCCAGCCGCGCAGGCCCGCAAGCGGCGTGGGCACGGCATCGAGCGTGCCGAAACCCCACAGCCAGAGCGTGTTTACTGCCGGCGTACCGGCCCGTGCGCGTGCCTCGTTGACGGGATGCTCGTGCAGCACCATCTGGATTTCGTTCATCAGGCTGCGCACCCGCGCGCCATTCTTGCCCGCGGGCAGGAAGTCGTGAACGTCGCGGCCGACGACCGCGGCCGGATCGTGCGTCACGCAATCGATCGGCTCGCCGCAGCGGACGAGCCAGACGCCTTCGACGAAATGGACGAAATCGAGCGCGTCGTCCGCGAAATGCTCGCGCAAGGTTGCGGCCAGCCGTTGCGTCTCGGCCGCGGACGGAACGGCCGCGTCGAGTGGCGCCATCCGCAGATGTTCCATGCCCGCCACCAGATGAACCGGCTGCGCCACGGCCCAGACGGCCGCAGTGCCGCCTCCGACGCCGGCCGCGGCGGCGAGGCTGGGCCCGGCCGGCCAGCACCGCAGGCGCTCTGCCGCGAGCGGGCCGGCTCCGGAAACGAGCCACTCGCGCCAGTCGACCTGTACCGCAGGTGTCGTCTGACCACGTCCGACCAGCCAGCCGAGCGATGGCAGCACCGGCGGCGCGCCCGCGTGACGTGCGGCGTCGATCGCCTCGCGCAGCCATGGCAGGGCGACCCTTGCGACGCGCGCGTCACTCATGCGCCCGTCTCGCACGAACGCCACTGCCGCCACGTCGTGCCGCCGGTCGCCGCTTGCAGTAAGGTGGGATCATGAAATTCCATCTCGACGCCCCCGGTGGCGTGAACCTCGTCCGTGGCTACGACGCGGGCCAGCTCCGCATCGGCGAGCGCACCCACGTGACGAGCGTGATCGTCACGGCCGCCACGGTCATCGAAGGCTGGCGCCCCGCCACCGCGCAGGACGTCACCGCGGCAGACCTCGAACCGCTGCTCGGTCTCGCACCGGAGGTCGTGTTGCTCGGCACGGGCGCACGACAGCAGTTCCCCGACCCGGCCGTGCTGCGCATCCTCTACGAACAGCGCATCGGCGTCGAGGTCATGGACACCTCCGCCGCCTGTCGCACCTTCAACGTGCTCGTGGCGGAGGGGCGTCCGGTCGCGGCCGCGCTGATCGTCTGACCGCACCAGAACCCGCGTCGATCAGGCGAGACCCTGCAGCAGCGGCACGAACGTCACCGGGCCGAGCACCTCGCGTTCGAGCCGCTCGCCGCGCCGGGTGATGCGCAGGAGCTGCTGCTCGCGGTCGGTGCCGACGGGAATGACCAGGCGGCCGCCCTCGCCGAGCTGCTCGAGCAGCGCAGGTGGCGCGGAATACGCCGCTGCCGCAACGATGATGCCGTCGAACGGCGCATAGGCGGCGTAGCCCTCGAAGCCGTCGCCGTGCTTCATGTGCACGTTGCCGATGCGCAGGTCGCGCAGCACCTGACGCGCGCGCTGCTGCAGCGCGCCGATGCGCTCGACGCTGTACAGCGTGGTGACGAGCGGCGCCAGCACGGCGGTCTGGTAGCCGCACCCCGTGCCGACCTCCAGCACCTTGCGGGGCTTGCCGGCCTCGATCAGCGCCGAGGTCATGCGCGCGACGATGTAGGGCTGCGAAATCGTCTGGCCGTGGCCGATCGGCAACGCGGTGTCCTCGTAGGCGCGACTCGCGAGCGCCTCGTCGACGAACAGGTGCCGCGGCACGCTGCGGATGCGTTCGAGCACCTCCGGATTCGTGATGCCCTGCTCGCGCAGACGCGCGACGAGCCGCTCGCGCGTGCGCGCCGAGGTCATGCCGATGCCGTTGTGGCGCGTCGGGTCGACCATCACTCGGCCCGTCCCCGCAGCCACTCGTCGACTTCCTCGAGAGCCGTGTGGCGCGTGAGGTCGACCTGCAGCGGCGTCACGGACACGTAGCGGTTCGCGATGGCGTGGAAGTCCGTGCCCTCGCCCGCGTCGGCGCCCTCCCCCGCGGGGCCCACCCAGTACAGCGGCCGGCCGCGCGGATCGACGGTCCGCACGACCGGCTCCGAACGATGGCGATTGCCGAGCCGTGTCGACCGGTAGCCGCGCAACCGGTCGTACGGCAGGTCCGGCACGTTGACGTTGAGGATCATCGACGCGTGCAGCGGCGAGCGCTGCAACCGCATCAGCAGCTCGCTCGCGACGCGCGCGGCAGTCGCGAAATGGCCGCCATCGCGCAGGACCAGCGAGATCGCGAGCGCCGGCAGTCCGAGGAAGCGTCCCTCCACGGCCGCCGCGACCGTGCCGGAATACAGCACGTCGTCACCGAGGTTCGCGCCGTCGTTGATGCCGGAGACGACCATGTCGTGGTCGACTTCGTCGCCGAACAGGCCCGAGATCGCAAGGTGCACGCAATCCGTCGGCGTGCCGTTCTGGACGTAGAAGCGTCGCTCGCCGTACTCGAACACGCGCAGCGGCACGTCGAGCGTCAGCGAATTGCTCGCCCCGCTGCGATTGCGATCGGGCGCGACGACGGTGAGTTCGGCGAGCGGACGCAATGCCTCGACGAGGTGCTGCAGGCCCTCGGCACGATAGCCATCGTCGTTGCTGACCAGGATTCTCAAGGCGCGGGTGGGACCATGTCGTTATCCGGGCCCCAGCAGTGGCGGGGTTGGCCACGAACGCGGCGCCACTATACTGGAATCGCCGGCCGCCTCGGTAGCGAACTCCGCTCACTCCTCGTCGTCGCCGGCGTCCCAGGCGTCGGCGAGCAGTTCGTGCAGCACGGCCGTCGCGAACGTCCCGCGCGGCAATGTGAACTGCATCACGAGCAGGTCGTCGGCGCGGAAGGTCCAGTCGAATTCGCGCACGGGCAGCCGCAGGCTGCGGCGTTCGTGCGCGAGCCGCTCGCGGACGAGCAGCTCCGCCAGTGCGGCGTGGTCCGCGAGCGCCGCCTCTTCGACGGCGAGTGCGGAGTCCGTCGCCGGAGAGCCACCCGATCCCGACAGCGGGCCGCTCGGATGCACGTCCATCGAGGCACACCGCTGCGTCAGCTCTTCGTCGATCGCCGATGCGTGGAAGAAGCTGCGTCGACCATCGAGCACGACGGCTTCGCCCGGCAGCAGGCGGTTCCAGTCGCCGCGACGGACCCGCTCCGCCAGCACCTCGTTGAACAGGAAGCCGCGCGCCGCGGAAAGCGCGAAGCCGCGCTGCCGCCGGTCGCGCGGCGAATCGCGGACCTCGGCAGCCCAGTCGCGCGCGCGCCGCAGGTTTGAACCGTCACGACCGAAGCGCTGCGGTCCGAAGTAGTTCGGCACTCCCACTGCACGGATGCTGGCGAGGTGCGACTCGATCGCCGCACGGTCGCCGTGCAGTTCGCGCAACGTCAGCTCGAAACGGTTGGCGCGATGCGTCCCGGGCCGCAGCTTGCGACCGTGCCGCACGCCCGCGACGACGCGCCAGCCCTCGCCCTGCCAGCCGAGGCACTGCGCGACGTCGAAGCCGTGACGCAACGGTACCGAGAACGCCTGCGTCGTCACGGCGTGACGGTCCTTGTGGCCACTGCAGCCGACCTCGCGCGAATCGACGCCCGCGCATTGCGCCAGACGTGCCGCAACCCAGCCCGTGTTCGCGCCACGCTTCTCGACGACAAGCAGGCCGTGCGTGCCGTCGCCGTCGGCCTCGAACCCGAGGACTTCGTCCACGCGGAAATCCTCGGGCACGGCCCGGATCCGGCCACGGGCCGGCGCCTCGCCCAGGGCGCGCGGCAGGACGAGCGCGGAATCGTCGGCCAAGACTCAGGGCTCGCGCGGGTCCGCGATCGCTCCGGCAGCGTCGCGCGTCAGCAGCACGACGGCCTGGCACGCGAGGCCTTCCGCCCGGCCGAGCGCCCCGAGGCGCTCGGTGGTCGTCGCCTTGACGTTGACGCAGTCGAGGTCGAGCCCGAGGTCGGCGGCGAGGTTCTGGCGCATGCGTTGCTTGTGCGGGCCGATGCGCGGCGCCTCGGCGAGGACCGTGAGGTCCGCGTTGACGCAACGCCAGCCGCGCTGGCGGACCAGGCTCGCGCAGTGACGCAGGAACTGCCGGCTGTCGGCGCCTTGCCAGCGCGGGTCGCTGTCGGGAAAGTGCTCGCCGATGTCGCCCAGCCCGAGCGCGCCGAGCAGCGCATCGCACAGCGCGTGCAGCGCCACGTCGCCGTCCGAATGGGCCAGCACGCCGCGGTCGTGCCCGATGCGCACTCCGCCGAGCACGACGTGGTCGCCCTCGCCGAACGCATGGACGTCGTATCCGGAACCCACCCGCATGCGCGCCCCTCCCACGTCCGCCGCCTCATTGCCGCCCCGGCTGCGCAGGATGGCCTCGGCGAGCGCGGCATCCTCCGGATTCGTGACCTTGATGTTGTCCGCGTGGCCACGCACCAGGCGAGGCTTCAGACCGAGGCACTCGATCGCCGTGGCCTCGTCGGTGACGGCGAGGCCGCGCTCGACGCACAGTGCGAGCGATCTTCGCAGCAGGCCGCAGCGAAACACCTGCGGCGTGAGCGCGCGCCACAGGCCTTCCCGCGGCATCGTCGCGCACGCACGCTGCGTGTCGTCGGCGCGCTTCAGCGTGTCGCCGACCGGGACGGCGAGCAACCCACCGACCGCGTCGTCGCACAACTCCTCGAACAGCGCCTGCAGATCGTCGTGGCGCAGACACGGGCGCGCCGCGTCGTGCACGAGCACCCAGTCGGTGTCGGATGCGGTGCCGACGAGGGCTGCCAGTGCGTTCGCGACCGACAGGTCGCGCCTCGCGCCGCCGACACAGGTCGTGACCCGCGGGTCGGCCGCCTCGGGAATACGTCGCCAGCGCTCGTCATCAGCGGCCAGTGCGACCACGACGCCCGACAGGGACTCCTCCGCCAGCAGTGCCTCCAGTGTCCACGACAGCAGGGGACGCCCGAGCAAGGTGGAATACTGCTTCGGCGTGACCGATCCGAAGCGCGACCCCTGCCCCGCGGCCGGGACGACCGCCCAGCGCCGCGCGGACACCGTCACGGCACGTCGGCCTGCGCCGTCCTCTGCTCCGTGGGCGTCGCCGGTGTCGAGGCAGGCACGCCGGCCTGCGCCGGCGGCACGACCTGGAAGAACGTCTCGTTGGGCTTGACCATGCCGAGGTCGGTGCGGGCCCGCTCCTCGATGGCCTGCCGGCCTTCCTTGAGATCGCGGACCTCGGCGGCGAGCGTGCGATTGCGCTCCGCGAGCCGCGCGTTCTCCTCCGTCTGCGCCTCGATCGCCCGCTCGAGGCGCCAGACCTCGCGCATGCCGTCGGGGGACGCCCAGATGCGGTACTGCAGCACCGCGAGTGCGAGGAACAGCAGCCCTGCGACGTACCGGAGTGTCATGGGCGCGGTAGGTTAACAGAATCCGGCTCGGCCGGATTCAACCGCCACCGCACGTGCAGGCGACCGCGAGCGGCACGGGGAAGGCCCCGCGCCCCGCATACGAAGCGTCCTTGCCGAGTTCGGCCTCGATGCGCAGCAGCTGGTTGTACTTCGCGATGCGGTCCGAGCGGCACAGCGACCCGGTCTTGATCTGCGACGCGCGCGTGGCCACCGCGATGTCCGCAATCGTGCTGTCCTCGGTCTCGCCCGAGCGGTGCGACACGACGGCGCTGTAACCGGCGGACGTGGCCATTTCGATCGCGTCGAGCGTCTCGGTCAGCGTGCCGATCTGGTTGGGCTTGATCAGGATCGAGTTGGCGATCCCCTTGTCAATGCCCTCCCGCAGGATCTTCGTGTTGGTCACGAACAGGTCGTCGCCGACGAGCTGGATGCGCTTGCCGAGCCGCTGCGTGAGCGTGGCCCAGCCGGCCCAGTCGCCCTCGGCCATGCCATCCTCGATGGTGATGATCGGGTAGCGGTCGACGAGGCCCTCGAGATAGTCGACGAACTGCGTCGGCGAGAACCGGCGGCCCTCGGATTCGAGGTGGTATTCACCGCCCTTGAAGAACTCGGAACTGGCGACGTCGAGCCCGAGGTAGACGTCGCGGCCGGCCCTGTAGCCGGCGCGCTCGACGGCCTGCAGGATGGTCTCGAGCGCCGCCTCGTTCGACGGCAGGTTCGGCGCGAAGCCGCCTTCGTCGCCCACGGCCGTGGCGAGGCCCGCGTCGTGCAGGACCTTCTTCAGCGTGTGGAAGATCTCGGCGCCGCAGCGCAATGCCTCGGCGAAGCTCTGCGCGCCGACCGGCAGCACCATGAACTCCTGGATGTCGACGCTGTTGTCCGCGTGTGCGCCGCCGTTGACGATGTTCATCATCGGCACCGGCATCACCTTCGGGCCCGGGCCGCCGAGGTACCGGAACAGGCTCTGCCGGCTCGCGCGGGCCGCGGCATGCGCGCAGGCGAGCGAGATCGCGAGCAGTGCATTGGCGCCGAGGCGCGACTTCGTTTCGGTCGCGTCGAGCGCGATCATCTTCGCGTCGATGCCCTTCTGGTCCGTCACCTCGTGCCCGAGCAGCGCATTGCGCAACTCGCCGTTCGCGTTGATGACGGCCTGCAGCACGCCCTTGCCGGCATAGCGCGTCTTGTCGCCGTCGCGCAGCTCGACGGCCTCGCGCGTGCCGGTGGAGGCACCCGAAGGCACGGCGGCGCGTCCGACGACGCCGCCTTCGACGAGGACGTCGGCTTCCACGGTGGGATTTCCGCGTGAGTCCATGATCTCGCGGGCCTTGATGTCGACGATGCTGGTCATAGGGTTGATTCCTCGAAGGGTCGCCGCTTCACCGCGGCATCCAGTTCCTTGAGCACCTCGAGCAGCGGGCGCATGCGATCGAGCGGCCACGCGTTGGGGCCGTCCGAGAGCGCTTTCGCCGGGTCGGGGTGCGTTTCCATGAAGAGCCCGGCGACGCCCGCCGCGACCGCGGCGCGCGCCAGCACGGGGACGAACTCGCGCTGGCCGCCCGAGGCCGTGCCCTGCCCGCCCGGAAGCTGCACGGAATGCGTCGCGTCGAACACGACGGGCGCCCAGGCGCGCATGACCGCGAGCGAGCGCATGTCGGAGACGAGGTTGTTGTAGCCGAACGAAAAGCCGCGCTCGCAGGCGAGAATCCGCTCGTTGCCGGTCGAGCGCGCCTTGTCGAGTACGTTCTTCATCTCCCACGGGGAGAGAAACTGGCCCTTCTTGACGTTGACAGGCCTGTCCTGGCGCGCGACGCCCAGGATGAAGTTCGTCTGGCGGCACAGGAAGGCCGGCGTCTGCAGCACGTCGACGACCGCTGCGACCTCGGCCAGTGGCGTGTCCTCGTGCACGTCGGTGAGCACCGGCAGGCCGAGCTGATGTTTCACCTCGGACAGAATCCGCAGCCCCGTCTCGAGACCCGGCCCGCGGAAGCTCGACTGCGACGACCGGTTCGCCTTGTCGTAGCTCGCCTTGAAGACGTAGGGGATGCCGAGCGCGCGCGTGATTTCCTGCATGCGGCCGGCCACGTCGAGCACGAGACCCTCGCTCTCGACGACGCAGGGCCCCGCGATCAGGAAGAACGGCCGGTCGCCGCCGACATCGAAGCCGCAGAGCTTCATTGACCCGACGCCGCCGGCATGTGGGCCAGGCGGTGATTGCGCGCCGCGCGGATGAAGCCGGTGAACAGCGGATGCCCGTCACGCGGCGTCGAACGGAACTCCGGATGGTACTGGCTCGCGACGAAGAACGGATGGTGCGGCAGCTCGATGATCTCCACCAGCCCGTCGCGCGAGAAGCCCGAAAAACGCAGCCCGGCGTTCATCATGCGCTGCAGGTAGGTGTTGTTGAACTCGTAGCGGTGGCGGTGACGCTCGCGTATGACGTCGCTGCCGTACACGCCGTGCGCGACCGAACCGTGCGAAACGCGGATCTCCTGCGCGCCGAGACGCATCGTCCCGCCGAGGTTCGATGCCTGGTCGCGCGCCTCGGTCGTGCCCTTCTGGTCCTGCCACTCGGTGATCAGGGCGATGACAGGGTGCGGCGTCGCCCGGCTGAACTCGGTGCTGTGCGCGCCTTCGAGACCCGCGACGTGGCGCGCGTACTCGATGATGGCGACCTGCATGCCGAGACAGATGCCGAGATAGGGGATGCCGTTCTCGCGCGCGTACCTCACGGCCTCGATCTTGCCCTCGATGCCGCGCTCGCCGAACCCGCCGGGCACGAGGATCGCGTCCATGCCGGCCAGCGCCGCCGGGCCGTGCTTCTCGACGTCGGTCGCCTCGACGAAAGTGGTGTTGACGCGTGTGTGCGTCCGCAGGCCGGCGTGGATCAGCGCCTCGTTGAGCGAGATGTAGGCATCCTTGAGGTTGACGTACTTGCCGACCATGGCCAGGTTGATGGCGAGGTCCGGCGAGGCCTTCGCGCTCACGACCTGGTTCCATTCGCGCAGGTCGGCCGGCGCCACGTCGAGGCCGAGCTTCTCGCAGACGATCTCGTCGAGCTTCTGCTCGTGCAGCAGCGCCGGTATCTTGTAGATGTCGTCGGCGTCGATCGCCGAAAAAACCGCGCGCTCCTCGACGTTCGTGAACAGCGCGATCTTGCGCCGCTGGTCGGCCGGCAGCGTGTCCTTGCAGCGGCACAGCAGCACGTCCGGCTGGATGCCGATCGAGCGCAGTTCCTTGACCGAATGCTGGGTCGGCTTGGTCTTGATCTCGCCCGACGTCGCGATGTAGGGGATCAGCGTCAGGTGCATGTAGAGCACGTGCTGGCGGCCGAGTTCCACGCCGAGCTGGCGGATGGCCTCGAGGAACGGCAGCGACTCGATGTCGCCCACGGTCCCGCCGATCTCCACCATGCAGACGTCGGCGTTGCCGGCGCCGAGCCTGATCGAGTGCTTGATCTCGTCGGTGATGTGCGGGATCACCTGTACCGTGGCGCCGAGGTAGTCGCCGCGGCGCTCCTTGGCGATCACGTTCTCGTAGATGCGGCCCGTCGTGAAGTTGCTGCTGCGTCCCGTCGTCGTGCGGACGAAGCGCTCGTAGTGGCCCAGGTCGAGGTCGGTCTCGGTGCCGTCGTCCGTGACGAACACCTCGCCATGCTGGAACGGACTCATCGTGCCCGGGTCGACATTGATGTAGGGGTCGAGCTTGACCATCGCGACCTTGAGGCCGCGCGCTTCGAGGATGGCGCCCAGCGAGGCGGCCGCAATGCCCTTGCCCAGCGACGAAACGACACCGCCGGTCACGCAGATGAATCTGGTCATTGGAGTACCCGTCGCTGGAGAAGCACGACGGGAGGGCAGTCTATCCGATCGGGGGGTGTCCTGGCCACTTGCCGCCGGGCACGTCGCGTTCCGTCACGTGCCCGCGCCCGTGCCACACGACACGCCACGAGGGCTCGCCGGGCCGGGCGGCAAATTCCGCCGCGCAGGCCAGATCGGCGATCGCGACCAGGCGTCCGCGCGGGTCCGCGAGCAGCGGCAACTGCGCGCGCCGCCACGGCAGCACGTCCTGCTCCTGAAGCCACTTGCGCAATGGCCGCCGCTGTGCTCCAACACCGGGCACGAACCTCTCGCCGCCCGCGCGCCTCGTGACGACGAGACTCGCCGGCAGTCGTTCCTTGCCGATGCCGCGTCCCTCGTCGGGGACGAGTGCGAGGCACGAGGTGGCCGTCCACGCATGGCTCGCCGCGGTCGGCGTCGCCCACGTTCCTTCGTTGCAATCCACCGCGACGTCGGGCTCGGCGTACAGCCGCCCGCGATAGCGACGTACCACGGCGCCCGGCCAGCGCGTCTCCGGAATGCGATCGCCGGCCGCTGCAGTCGCGTCGTGCAGCAGCGCGCCCAGCGTCCGCGACGAAGGCACGGGCAGCGCGAGCGCCGCGAACCAGGCACGCAGCACTGCCCGCTGGCGAGCCGGCGGCAAGACCTGCAGCGCGGCGAGATCGAGAGCATTGCCGTGCGCAAGCGTCGCGAGGTCGCCGGCCGCCACGGCAGCTTCCAGCGCGAGCGCCTCGCGCGCGAACTGCGCGACCCGCCCGGCCGTGACCGCCGCACCGGGCCAGCGCTTGCGCAACACCGGCAGGATCTCGTGGCGCAGGAAGTTGCGATCGAAGCGACGGTCGGCGTTCGAAGGGTCCTCGCGCCAGCCGAAGCCCTGCGACCGCGCCCAGGTCTCGAGATCGTACCGCGCAAAGCCGAGCAACGGCCGTGCGTGCCACGCGGCGGGCTCGAACCGGCACAACGGTGCCATGCCGGCCACTGCCTTGAGGCCGCCGCCACGCAGCCACTGCAGCAGGACGGTCTCGAGCTGGTCGTCCGCGTGGTGCGCCGTCAGCAACACTTCATCGGGCCCGAGCAGCGCGCGGAATGCAGCGTAACGCGCCGCGCGTGCCGCCGCCTCCGGGCTTTCGCCGGGCAACGCCCGCGCGTCGACGCGGACTTCCTGCAACGGCACGGCCCAGACCGCCGCCGTCTCGCGACAGGCACGTGCCCAAAGCGCCGAATCGGCGTGCAGCGCATGATCGACGTGCACGGCTCGCAGCGACGGGCGGAGCTCACGGGCGCACAGCAGTTGCGCGAGCGCGGCGAGCAGCACGGTCGAGTCGAGGCCGCCGCTCAGCGCGACACAGAGTCCGTTCGGTGGCAGGCCACCCGAGCCGGGCGCCAGCGGCGCGAGCACGGCGTGGAGTTCGCGCGCGAATTTCGGCAGCGTGAACATCGTCTGCGGCAGCACGGCGAGACCGCGCACGCGGCGCGGTGCTCAACTCGCCGCGCGGTACACACCCTGGCCGCGCAGGCGCTCATAGCGCCGGGCCAGCAGTTCGTCCTCGGACAGGCCGGCGACGGCCGCCAGATGCGTCGTCAGCGCGGCCTGCAGAGCGTCCGCCATCGCCTGCGGGTCGCGATGCGCGCCGCCCAGCGGCTCCTTGAGGATCTCGTCGACGACGCCGAGCTTGTCGAGACGCTCCGCAGTGATGCCCATCGCCTCCGCGGCGAGTTCCTTCTTGTCCGAGCTCTTCCACAGGATGGACGCACAGCCTTCGGGGGAGATCACCGAGTAGACGGAATACTGCAGCATGAGGAGACGGTCGCAGACGCCGATCGCGAGCGCGCCGCCGGAGCCGCCCTCGCCGATCACGGCCGTGATGACCGGCACGCGCAGCGTGGCCATCTCGAACAGGTTGCGCGCGATCGCCTCGCTCTGGTTGCGCTCCTCGGAACCGACGCCCGGGTACGCTCCCGGCGTGTCGACCAGCGTGATGATGGGCAGCCTGAAGCGTTCGGCGAGCTTCATCAGGCGCAACGCCTTGCGATAGCCCTCGGGCTTCGGCATGCCGTAGTTGCGGCGCACGCGCTCCTTCGTGTCGCGTCCCTTCTGGTGGCCGATCAGCATGACGGGCCTGCCCGCGAGCCGCGCGGGGCCGCCGACGATCGCCTGGTCGTCCGCGTACATGCGATCGCCGTGCAGCTCCTGGAAATCTTCGAACACGGCGGCAGCGTAGTCGAGCGTGTATGGCCGCTGCGGGTGGCGCGCGAGCTGAGCCACCTGCCACGGCGTGAGGTTGGCGAAGATGCTGGTGGTGAGCGCGCGGCTCTTGGCCCGCAGGCGCGCGATCTCCTCGCCGATGTTGACTTCGGCGTCCGAGGTGACGAAGCGCAGCTCGTCGATCTTGGCTTCGAGCTCGGCGATCGGCTGCTCGAATTCGAGGAAGCTCAATGGCATGCGGGAAGGATGCCGGACCGTCGGCTGCGGTGCAAATGGACGTTGCCGGGTCGCCGCGAACAGCGCAGACCGGCGCGTCGGGACACGGTGGACGGTTCCGGCACCTGTTCACAGCCACCGGAACGGCCGCCGCTCACCACACGCACGAGACGTGACCGATCACTCGCGCGGCGCGTAGTACAGATCCACGGCGTCGCGCCCGACGAGCGAGCCCAGGCGCTCGATGAGCTCGCGCGACGGCCGCACTTTCCACTGCTCGCCGAACTGCAGGATCGCGGCCGCGTCGCCGGTCGCATAGCGCACCGCAACCTTGCAGCGCCCGCCCTGACTCGGCTTCAGCGCGTTCTCGAGCGCCGCGATCAGCCTGCCCGCATCGCCGTTGCGGCCGCGACCGGCCGGCCAGCGCAGCACCAGATTGCGGGCGTACTGCTCGCGCGCCTGGTCCACGTCCATGACCCTCTTCGCCTGCAGCCGCCAGTCGTCGATGAACTCGTCCCAGCGCAGGCCGCCTTCCACGACGAGGATCGCATCCCTGGTCACCACGGCGCGATACTGCTGGAACACATCGTCGAACATCGCGACCTCGAGGCGACCGCTGCGGTCGTCGAGGACGAAGCTCGTGCGGCCGCCCCGCTTGCGGATCTCGAGCACCAGACCCGCGACCGTCACGCTGCGCCCCGGGCCGCGCCAGATGTTGCCCTTGTCCTCGCCGACACCCACCGGCTTCGCCCCGCCCACGTCGGCGATGCGCCCGCTGACGATCGGCTGCAGTTCCCGCTCGTATTCGGCGATCGGATGTCCGGTCAGATAGAGACCCAGCGTTTCGCGCTCGCCTGCGAGCCGCACCGCCTCGCTCCATTCGGGCAGCGTCTCGTGCAGGCCCGACGCGCAATCTGCATCCGGCTCGCCGGCGGGCGCCGGTGACGGCTCCGCGAGGCCGAACAGGTCGGTCTGCCCCGCCTCCTTCGCCCGGGTCGACTGGTCCGCCGCCTGGATCGCCGCGGGCAACTGGTGCATCAGCGTCGAGCGCTGGCGCATCCCGCCCAGCGAGTCGCAGGCACCCGAGCGGATCAGCGCCTCGAGCACCCGCCGGTTGACCTTGTTGAGGTCGAGACGACGGCAGAGATCGCGCAGGTCGCGGAAAGGCCCGTGCGCCTCGCGCTCCTGGATCAGGTTCTCGACGGCCGCCTGGCCGACGCCCTTGATGGCGCCGAGACCGTAGCGGATCGACTTCGGCCCCGACACCGCGAACATGTACTGCGAGGCACCGACGTCGGGCGGCTCCACCACGAGCCCCATGCGGTGGCACTCGTCGATCAACGTGACGACCTTGTCGGTCCTGTCCATGTCCGACGAGAGCACGGCCGCCATGAACGCCGCGGGATGATGCGCCTTGAGCCACGCCGTCTGGTAGGACAGCACGGCGTAGGCCGCGGAGTGCGACTTGTTGAAGCCATACCCGGCGAACTTCTCCATGAGGTCGAAGATGTGCACCGCGGTCGCCTCGGCCACACCCCGCCGCGTGGCGCCGTCGACGAAGATCGAGCGCTGCTGCGCCATCTCCTCGGCCTTCTTCTTGCCCATGGCGCGGCGCAGCAGGTCGGCGCCGCCGAGCGTGTAGCCCGCGAGCACCTGCGCGATCTGCATGACCTGTTCCTGGTACACGATCACGCCGTACGTCGGAAACAGCACGGGCTTCAGGTCGGGATGCAGGTAGTCGATCTCGCCGCCGACGCGTCCATGCTTGCGGTCGATGAAGTCGTCAACCATGCCCGACTCGAGCGGCCCCGGCCGGAACAGCGCCACGAGCGCGACGATGTCCTCGAACGTGTCGGGCTGCAGACGCTTGATCAGGTCCTTCATGCCGCGCGATTCGAGCTGGAACACCGCGGTCGTCTCGCACCGCTTGAGCAGCGCGTACGTCGCGGCGTCGTCCATCGGCAGTGCCGCCATGTCGAGCGGTGGCTCGCCCGCAGCCGCCCGCGTCACGTCGATCGTCCGCACGGCCCAGTCGATGATCGTCAGCGTGCGCAGGCCGAGGAAGTCGAACTTGACGAGGCCCGCCGCCTCGACGTCGTCCTTGTCGAACTGTGTGACGACGCTGGTGCCGTTCTCGTCGCAGTACAGCGGGGCGAAGTCGGTCAGCACCGACGGCGCAATCACGACGCCACCGGCGTGCATGCCGGCGTTGCGCACGAGGCCCTCGAGCGAGCGGGCCATGTCGAAGACCTCGCGCACGTCGTCCTCGTTGCGATAGCGTCTGCGCAGCTCCTCTTCCTTCTCCAGTGCCCTGTCGAGCGTGATGCCGAGTTCGAACGGGATCAGCTTGGCGATGCCGTCGGCGAAGCCGTAGCTCAGGCCCTGCACGCGCGCGACGTCGCGCACCACCGCCTTTGCCGCCATCGTGCCGTAGGTGATGATCTGCGAGACGCGCTCGCGCCCGTAGCGCTGCGCGACGTAGTCGATGACCCGGTCGCGGCCCTCCATGCAGAAATCCACGTCGAAGTCCGGCATCGAGACGCGTTCCGGGTTCAGGAAGCGCTCGAACAGCAGGTCGTATCGCAGCGGATCGAGGTCGGTGATGCCAAGGGCGTAGGCGACGAGCGACCCCGCGCCCGAGCCGCGGCCGGGCCCGACGGGCACGCCGTTGCCACGTGCCCAGCGGATGAAGTCCGCCACGATCAGGAAGTAGCCCGCGAACCCCATCTGGCAGATGACGTCGAGTTCGGTCGCGAGACGCTCGTCGTACGCCTCGCGCGCGATCGGGCGGCCCGGAGCCGCGGCGAGGACGGGCCAGCGACGCTCGAGACCGGCCTGCGATTCCTCGCGCAGGTGATCCGCCGTCGTCTTCCCTGCCGGCACCGGATAGGCGGGCAACGAGGGCTTGCCGAGCCGGATCTCGAGATTCAGGCGACGCGCGATCTCGACGGAATTCTCGAGCGCCTCCGGCAGCTCGGCGAAGACCCGGGCCATGTCCTCCGGCGAACGCAGGTACTGCTGCTCGCTGTAGCGGCGCGGGCGCGATGCATCGGCGAGCAGCACGCCGTCGTGGATGCAGACCCGCGCCTCGTGCGACTCGAAATCACCCGGGCTCAGGAACCGTACGTCGTTCGTCGCGACGACGGGCACGCCGAGCGCGACGGCGAGGTCGAGCGAGCCCGCGATGCAGTCTTCCTCGCCGGGCCGGCCGGTGCGTTGCAGCTCCAGGTAATAGCGGTCGCCGAACAGCGCCAGCCACGACTCGAGCAGCGCGCGCGCCTCGGTGGCCCGGCCGGCGACGAGCGCGCGCCCGACCTCGCCTTCGCGCGCGCCGGACAGCGCGATCAGCCCGGAAGTCGTGTCGGTGTCGAGCCAGGAACGCAGCAGCGTCGGACCGTGCCTGCCGTGCCCCTGGAGGTAGCTGCGCGTCACGAGCCGCGTCAGGTTCATGTAGCCGCCGTGGTCCTGGCAGAGCAGCACCAGACGGTGCGGCTCCGTCTTCTCATCGTCGCGCACCAGCGCGTCGACGCCGATCAGCGGCTTGATGCCCTTCGCCTGCGCGGTCTTGTAGAACTTGACCAGCGCGAACAGGTTCGCCTGGTCCGTGAGCGCGACGGCCGGCATGCCGAGCCGCGCCGTCGCATCGAGCAGGCCCTCGCGCAGCAGCTTGCCGTCGTCCGTCTTCTCGCTCTCGATGCGGACGACGCCGTCGACGAGCGAGTATTCGGTGTGGACGTGAAGGTGGACGAAACGGGCCATCGGCACGGCTCAGTCGGCCGGAGCGGCCGATTGTACCGGGGCAAAGCTGCGCCGGTGCACCGGCGAAGGCCCCAATCGACGCAGGGCGTCGAGGTGTTCTGGCGTGCCGTAGCCCTTGTGCGTCGCGAACCCGTAGCCGGGGTAGCGCCCACACAGCTCGCGCATGAAGGCATCGCGTGCGGTCTTGGCCAGGATCGAGGCCGCGCCGACGCAGCTCACGCTCGCATCGCCGGCCACGACCGCTTCCACGCTGCAGTCGAGCGCGAGGCCGGCGAGATTCGGGCAGCGGTCGCCGTCGACGATGACGTGGGCTGGCGGGCAGCCGAGCGCGAGCAGCGCGCGGCGCATGGCGAGCAGCGTCGCCTGCAGGATGTTGATCGCGTCGATCTCGCAGGGATCGGCCCAGCCGAGCCCCCAGGCGACGCTGCGCTCGCGGATGCGCAGTGCGAGTTCCTCGCGCACCTCGGGCGTGAGCGCCTTCGAGTCGGCGATGCCCCGGATCGGCCGGCACCTGTCCAGGATGACGGCGCTCGCCACGACCGGCCCGGCGAGCGGGCCGCGGCCGGCCTCGTCGACACCGGCCGTGAGGCCGATGCGGCGCAGGTCCAGCGACGGCTGCCGGGGATGCGCGCGCCTCATGGCGGCCCGGCGCGGCGCCCGCACAGATCGAGGATGGCCTCCGCGGCACGGGCGCTCGCGTCGCGACGCAGGACGCGATGGATCTCGCCGAAGGTCCGCATCAGTTCGTCGCGGTCCGGGCGCTCGAGCTGTTCGAGCAGTGCAGGCCCCAGCACGCCCGGCCGCACGTCCTCCTGGAAGTACTCGGGCACGATACGTCGACCCGCCAGCAGGTTTGGCTGAGCGAAGTGCTCGGCTTTCATGAGTCCCAGGTCCCGCAACAGCCAGCTCGTGAGCGGCGCCACCTTGTAAGCCACGACCATCGGCCGCTTGACCAGTGCAGTCTCCAGCGTGGCCGTGCCCGAGGCAACGAGAACCGCATCCGCAGCGGCGATGGCCTGCGCCGCGCCGCCGTCGACGAGATGCACGGCTACGCCCGGCGCCTGGCTTGCCAGTGCCATGACGAACGCGGCCCGTGCCGCGGCGTTCGCCATTGGCGCGACGAACTGCAGATTCGGGCGCCGTGCCTGCAGCCAGGCGATCGTCGCCGCGAACGGCCCGCCGAGCTTGCCGACCTCGGTGCGCCGGCTGCCGGGCAGCACGGCCACGGTCGGTGCCGACAGGTCGAGCCCGAGCGCGGCGCGGGCCGGTCCCGGCGGCGAGTCGAAGGGAATCCGGTCGGCGAGCGGATGACCGACGAACGTCGCCCGCACGTCGTGCCGATCGTAGAAGGCCTGCTCGAACGGCAGCACGCAGAGCACCAGGTCGACCGCCTGCCCGATCGTCCTGACCCTGCCCTGCCGCCAGGCCCACACCTGCGGGCTGACGTACTGCACCGTCGGAATGCCCTGCGCCTTCAGCCGCGCCGCGACGCGCAGATTGAATTCGGGCGAGTCGATGCCGACGAACACGTCGGGACGCGCCGCGGCCATCCGCGCGACGAGGTCGCGACGCAGGCTCAGCAGTCGCGGCAGGTGGCGCAGCACCTCCGCCAGCCCCATGACCGCCAGCTCGTCCGCGGAATGCCAGGCCTCGCAGCCCGCCTCGACCATGCGCGGACCGGCGACGCCGAAGCAACGCCCGTCGGCAACGTGTGCGCCGAGCGCCCGCACCAGTGCGCCACCGAGGTTGTCGCCGGAAGCCTCGCCCGCGACCAGCCCGATCTTCACCGGCGTCAGCGCACGAGACTGCGGGTGGACGTCGGGATGAAGTCGACCAGTGCCTGGACCTCGGGCTGATCGCGGGCCGCGACGCGCAACTGCTCGAGCGCGTCCTCGAGACGCAGCCCGGAGCGATACAGCACGCGGTATGCCGTGCGCAGGTTGCGGATCTGCTGCGGCGTGAAGCCCCGGCGCTTGAGCCCTTCGGAGTTGATGCTGTGCGGCTTCGCCGGCCCGCCCACGGCCATCACGTACGGCGGCACGTCGCGCGTGACCGCGGCGTTGTTCGCGAGGAACGCGTGCGCACCCACCCTGCAGAACTGGTGGATCGCGGCGAAGCCGCCCATGATCACCCAGTCGCCGAGGTACACGTGCCCGCCGAGCGTGGCGCTGTTGGCCAGCACGCACTGGCTGCCGACCACGCAATCGTGCGCGACGTGCGAGTACGACATGAACAGGTTGTCGTCGCCGATGGTCGTGACGCCGCGGTCCTTGGCGGTGCCGCGGTTCAGCGTGACGAACTCGCGTATCACGTTGCGGTCGCCGATTTCGAGCCGCGTCGGCTCGCCGCGGTATTTCTTGTCCTGCGGCGCGTCGCCGACGGACGCGAACGAGTGCACGACGTTGTCGGCCCCGAGCCGCGTTTGGCGATGCACCATCGCGTGGGCGCCGATCCGGGTGCGCGGCCCGATCTCCACGCCGGGACCGATCACGGCGTACGCGCCGACGTCGACGCCCTCGCCGAGCACGGCGTCGGGCGCCACGATCGCGGTCGCGTGCACGGTGGCTGTCATGATCGTCTCTCCCTCGTTGCTTGCGGCGGCCGCGGGGTCAACCCGGCATCACCATCATCCCGGCGGAGCAGACCTCGACGCCGTCGACCTCCGCCACGGTCGAGAATTTCCAGATGGTCCGTATCCTGCGCTCGAGGACCACTCTGAGCATCAACTGGTCGCCCGGCACGACGGGGCGGCGGAAACGCGCCTTGTCGATGCCCGCGAAATAGAAGTTCACGTCGGTCATTTCGCCGGGATAGATGTCCGCCGTGACGAAGCAGAGGATGCCGCAGGTCTGCGCCAGCGCCTCCACGATCAGCACGCCGGGCATGACCGGGTGCCCCGGGAAGTGACCCGCGAAGAACTCCTCGTTCGCGCTCACGTTCTTGATCGCCACGATGCGTTCGCCCGCCACGCACTCGAGCACGCGGTCGACCAGCAGCATCGGGTAACGGTGCGGCAGCCGCCGTCGGATCTCGTCGATGCCGAAACCGCCCAGGCCGTCTGTCGTCGTGGTGTTCATCGTCGTCACTCACTTCCGTTCATGCGTTCATGCGTTCATTCGTCCGTGGCGTCGCCGGCACCGGACGCCGCGCCCGTGGCCGGCGCCGCGCGCTCGAGCCGTGCGACGCGCCGCGCGAGTTCGTCGAGCTTCTGGAACCGCGCGCTGTTGCGCCGGAACCGGCGTGCCTCGTCGAGCGGGAGCTGGCCCGAGTAGAGGCCGGGCCGGGTGATCGAATGCGACACCATGGTCTTGCCGGTGAGGTACACGTCGTCGCAGATCTCGAGGTGCCCGACGACGCCGACCATGCCACCGAGCATGCAGCGCCTGCCGATGGTCACGCTGCCCGAGATGCCGACGCAGCCGGCGATCACCGTGTGCTCGCCGACGCGGCAGTTGTGCCCGATCTGCACCTGGTTGTCGATCTTCACGCCGCGCCCGATCACCGTGTCGCCGATCGTGCCGCGGTCGATCGTCGTGTTCGCGCCGATCTCGACGTCGTCGCCGAGCACCACGGCGCCGAGCTGCGGCACTTTGACGTAACCGTCCCGGTCCGGCGCCTGGCCAAAGCCATCGGCGCCGATCACGACGCCCGGATGCAGCAGACAGCGCGCGCCGACGCGCACGCGCGCGCACAGCGTGACGTTGGCGACGAGACGGGAATCCGCGCCCAGCACGACGTCGTCGAACAGCACGCAGCCCGGGCCCACCCAGGCCCCCGCCTCGACGCGCCCCCCCCGCCCGACGAACGCGTGCGGGCCGATCCAGGCGTCGGGGTCGATGTCGGCCCCGTCCGCCACGACGGCCGTCGGGTGACGGCCGCCCGTGAACGCCGGCTCCGGATTGAGGTGCTGCGCGATGCGCGCGTAGGTCGCGTACGGATTGGCGGCCACGAGCGAGTTGGTCGGACAGTCGTCGACGCTGCCCGCCTCGAGCACGACGGCCGAGGCGCGCGTCGCCGCGAGATGCCGCCGGTATCGCGGATTCGCGAGGAACGACAGCGACCCGGGGCCGGCCTCCTGCAGCGTGGCCACGCGGTCCACGGCGACATCGGGATCGCCGCGCAACTCGCAGCCGAAACGCACCGCCAGCTCGCCCAGGCTCACCGGCATGCGGGACGTCCTTCGCGTGCTTGCAGCCTGCCGCGGGGACCGGCGGCCTTACGGCTTGGCCGGTGCGGCAGCCTTGCCCTTCGCCTGCAGCGCGGCGAGCACCTGCGGCGTGATGTCGACCGAAGCGCTCGCATACAGCGCGTCGGCGACGACGACGTCGAGACCGGACGTCTTGGCGAAAGTCTGCACCTCCTGCAGCACCGTGCGCTGCAGCTGGCCGAGCGCCTCGTTGCGGCGGACGTTGAGGTCCTCCATGAACTCGTTCTGCTTGCGCGCGAACTCGCGCTGACCGTCGCGCAGCGCCTTTTCCTGGTTGCGGCGCTCGGCCTCGGGCATGGTCGCGCCGTCCTTCTGCAGCTTGTCCTCCTTCGCCTTGAGGTCGCGCTCGGTGTTCTGCAGGTCGCGCTTGCGGTTGGCGAACTCGGTCTCCAGGGCCTGCGAGGCGGCCTGCGCCTGCGGCGCCTCCTGCAGCAGCCGCGCGACGTTGACGACGCCGATCTTCGCCTGCGCCTGGGCCGCGCCGAGCGGCAGGGCGCTGGCGGCGATCGTCACGAGGGCAAGCATCGCAGTCTTGATTCGCATGGAACGGGATACCTCAGAAAGCCTGGCCGATGGAGAACTGGAAACCTTCGGTTTCGTCCTTGTATTCGACGTCGTTGCCCTTGGACGCGTTGAGGGGCACGGCGTAGCTGAACCGGAAGACGCCGAGCGGGGCCATCCACTGCACGGCGATGCCGGTCGAATAACGCAGTCTATCAAAGGCGAAATCGTATTCCACCGGCGTCACGCCGTCCTTGCCGACGAACTGCACGCCGTCGGTGGAGAACACGTTGCCGATGTCGAAGAAGGCGCTGAAACGCGCGCTGTTGCGCCACTTCTCGGGCATCGGCAGCAGCAGCTCGAGCTGGTTCGTGAACTTCAGGTTGCCGCCGTAGGGGTTGCCGAAGGAATCCTTCGGGCCGAGCCGGCTCTCCCGGTAGCCGCGCACCGTCTCCGGCCCGCCCGCGAAGTAGCGTCGGTAGGGCGGCAGCGAGGTGGTGTCGCCGAGCGCATCGCCGTAGTTCAGCTCGCTATTCAGCATGAACGTGAGCCATTTGCCGAGCGGCACGAACTGCAGGTAGTCGTAGTTGGCGCTGTAGTACTCGACGTCGCTGCCGGGCAGCGTGTAGCCCACACTCAGGCGGTGCCGCGCGCCGCGGTCGGCGAAGATCGCGCGGTTGCGCGAATCGTACGACCAGCCGGCCGAGATCTCGAAGGTGTCGAACTTGGTACCGTAGTAGGTCAGCGAGATCGGCGGCACGCCGACCTGGCTCGTCTCCGTGTACGGGTTGCCGTTGTTCTGCACCCAGTAGAGCGCTTCCTGCGCGCTGTAGTTCGGGTCGGTGAACAGGTCGGAGCGCTGGGCCGCCAGGCCGACGCGCAACGACTGGAACTCGGAGATCGGCCAGCCGTAGTCGACGCCGAGCGTGCCGGTTTCGGTCTCGAAGTCGGATGACGCGGTCGTGTACTGCTCGATGCGGCGGTAGGTCGCGGACACGGTGCGCGCCACGCCGTCGATGGTCGTGTACGGGTCGGTGTGCGCCAGGCTGAACACCTTGCTGTACTGGCCGGCGTTGATCTCCGCCGCGACCCGGTTGCCCGTGCCCATGAAGTTGCTGTGCACGAAGCTGCCGTTCAGCAGCAGGGACTGCGACTCGGAGTAGCCGATGCCGCCGCTGAACTGGCCGGGCAGGCCCTCCTTGATCTCGTAGTTGACGTCGACCAGGTCCGGCGTGCCGGGCACCGGGTTGGTCTCGACCTCGACCTTCTCGATGTACGGCAGACGCTGCAGACGCTGCTTCGAGCGCTCGACCGCCGCGTTGGACAGGTAGCCGCCCTCCATCTGACGCATCTCGCGCCGCAGCACGTCGTCGTTGATGCCGGTTGTGCCGCTGAAGCTGATGTTGCGCACGTAGGCGCGGTTGCCCGGGTCGACGAGGAAGGTGAGCTCGATCTCCTTTGTCTCCGGATTGGCCTTCGGCACGGGATCGATCTTGGCGAAGGCGTAGCCGTCCTGCCCCAGCCGCAGCTGCATCAGCTCGGTCGTCGTCGTGATCTGCTTGCGCGAGAAGATGTCGCCGCGGCGCACCGCGAGCAGCGCGCGCAGCTGCTCCTCGGGCACGACCATCTCGCCCGCGATCTTGACGTCGGAGACGCGGTAGACCTCGCCTTCCTTGACGTTGAGAGTGATGTAGATGTCCTGCCGCTCCGGCGAGATCGCGACCTGCGTGGACTCCACGTCCATGTTCGCGTAGCCGCGGTCGAGGTAGTGCGAACGCAGCTTCTCGATGTCGCCCGACAGCTCCTCGCGCGAATAGCGGTCGTCCTGGCGGTACCACGACAGCCAGTTCGGCGTGCGCAGCTTGAACTCCTCGAGCAGGTCCTCGTCGCTGAACGCCTCGTTGCCGACGATGTTGATCTGCCGGATCCTGGAGCGTTTGCCCTCGACGATGTCGACCGCGATCTTGACGCGGTTGCCGGGCACTTCCTCGACCTTGGTGTCGACCTTCACGGCGTACTTGCCGCGCGAGTAGTACTGGTCGGTCAGGTAGCGCGTGACCTCGTCGAGCGTCGACTGGTTGAAGGTCTTGCCGCGCGCGAGGCCGACGTTGCGCAGCGATTTCTCGAGGTCTTCGGTCTTGATGTCCTTGTTGCCCGTGATCGTGAAGCTCTCGATCGAAGGCCGCTCGAGCACGGCGATGACGAGCGTGCCGCCGTCGCGGCGCAACTCGACGTCGCGGAAGAAGCCGGTCGCGTACAGGGCACGCAGCGCCTCGTCGACGCGGCGCTGGTCCATGCGGTCGCCGATGTTCACGGGCAGGTAGTTGTAGACCGTGCCCTCGGTGATGCGCTGCAGGCCCTCGATGCGGATGTCGCCGACCGTGAAGTCCGGCCCGGCTTCGGTCTGGGCCAGGACGGCGGGTACGACGACGAGGAGGGCCGGCAGGACGGCCGCGTGCTTCAGGCGCATGTTCTTGTGGATTGGCTCAGCTGAACAACCGCGAGAGGTCGTTGTAGAACGCGAAACTCATCAGCACGAGCAGCAGCAGGATGCCGATCTGCTGCCCGACGGCCTGCGCCCGCTCGGAGAGCGGACTGCCCTTGACGAGTTCGGCGACCTGGTAGACGACCTGGCCGCCGTCGAGGATCGGGATGGGCAGCAGATTCAGCACGAACAGGCTCACGCTCACGATGGCGAGGAACGAAAGGAACGACAGTATGCCCTGCCGCGCGGAGAAACCGGCGTACTCCGCGATGTTGATCGGGCCACTCAGGTTCTTGACCGAGACGTCGCCGGTCGCGACGTTCCAGATCATGCGAACCGTCAGCACCGACATGTCCCAGGTCTTGTCGACTGCGCGCCCGGCGGCGTCGGCGATACCATAACGCTCGAGCGCCTGCATCCGCTCCGGCACGGCCAGCCCGGCGACCGGCTGGATGCCGATGCGGCCGACCAGGCGATCGCCTTCGCGCTGCGCCTCGACCTCGATCGTGACGTCGATGGTCTCGCCCTGACGCGCGACGGTGAAGCGCAGAGCCTGCCCAGGGCTCGGCTGGACGATCTTGACCAGCGCCGGGAAGTCGGCGACCGGCGCGCCGTCCACGGCGACGATGCGGTCGCCGACCCGCAGGCCCGCCCGGTCCGCCGGACTGCCGGGCACGATCTTGCCGACTTCCGTCGGCACCGTCGGGTACCAGAACTCGAATCCGAGGCCGGGCAGCAGCGCACCGGGTTCGGTCAGCGCGCGGCGGTCGCCCGCGACGACCAGGTCGAGCGTACGGGCGTCGCCCGCGCCCTCCTGCGCGCGCACCGCGATCTCGATCGGCTCGCCCCCCATGAGCCGGTCGAGGATCGCCAGCACGGCGGCCTCGCGCGTGGCCACCGGCTGGCCGGCCACCGCGACGATCGAGTCGCCGGGGCGCAGCCCGGCGCGGGCAGCCACCGAATCGGCCACGACGTCGCCGACGACCGGCTGCAGCGCCGGGATGCCGACCACGAACAGGATCCAGTACGCGACCGCCGCGAACAGGAAATTCGCGAACGGTCCCGCCAGCAGCACGAGGACACGCCGCCAGACCGGCTTGCGGTTGTAGGCCTGGGCCAGCAGGCCGGGCGCGACCGGAGCCTCGCGCTCATCGAGGAGTTTGACGTAACCGCCTAAAGGAATTGCAGAAAATGCATATTCGCATCCGTCGGCACCGCGTTTCGACCAGAGCACCTTGCCGAAGCCGATCGAAAAACGCAGGACCTTGATGCCCATGCGCCGCGCCATCCAGAAGTGGCCGTATTCGTGCACGGCGACGAGCACGCCGATGGCCACCAGGAACGCGAGTACGTAGCTCAATATCGTCATGCTTCCCTCAGCCGGGCGCGGTCAGCTTCGCCAGCGCGAGCGACCGGGCCCGGCGATCCGCCTCCAGCACGTCCCCGAGTTCGCGGGCCGGCGCGTCGACGTGCGCCGACATCACGCCCTCGATCAACGTCGGGATGCCCAGGAAATCGAGGCGACCATCCAGGAACGCCGCGACAGCAACCTCATTTGCCGCATTGAGCGCCGCGGGAGCCGTCCCGCCCGCCTCCGCTGCGGCCCTCGCCAGGCCGAGCGAGGGAAAGCGCACGAGGTCGGGAGCCTCGAAGTCGAGCCGGGCCGCCGCCACCAGGTCGAGCGATTCTACACCGGACCCGATCCGGTCCGGCCAACCGAGGGCGTGGGCGATCGGGGTGCGCATGTCCGGGTTGCCGAGTTGCGCGAGGATCGAGCCGTCCACGTACTCCACCATCGAATGCACCAGACTCTGCGGATGTACGACCACGCTGACAGCGGCCGGTTCCACACCGAACAGCACGCAGGCCTCGATCAGCTCGAGTCCCTTGTTCATCAGCGTGGCCGAATCGACCGAGATTTTCCGACCCATGCGCCAACGCGGGTGGGCACAGGCCTGGGCGGGAGTCACACCGGCCATCTCGGCGCGCGACGCGCGCAGGAACGGGCCGCCGGAGGCCGTCAGCAGAATGCGGCGCACGCCCGGCGGCGCGACGCCCGTCGCGAGCGGCGCCGGCAGGCACTGGAAGATGGCGTTGTGTTCGCTGTCGATCGGCACGAGCGTCGCCCCGCTGCGCCGTGCCGCCGCCACCAACAGGGCGCCGGCGACGACCAGCGATTCCTTGTTCGCCACCAGCACCTGCTTGCCCGCCGTCGCCGCCGCGAACGTGGACGGCAGACCTGCGGCGCCGACGATGGCGGCCATGACGACGTCGACTTCGGCGTCGGCCGCGACGGCCGCGAGCGCCTCGGGGCCACAGCGCACTTCGGTGGGACAACCCGCCCCGCGCAGTTCGATCTCGAGTTCGCGTGCCTGCGCAGCGTCCTGCAGCACCGCGACGCGGGGCTGGAACTCGAGACACTGCTCGCGCAGCGCCTGCCGGCTGCTCGCGGCCGCGAGCGCCGCAACGACGAACCGGTCGGGATGGCGCGACAGCACGTCCAGGGTGCTGACGCCGATGCTGCCGGTGCTGCCGAGCACCGCGACCCGTCTCACGGCTCGAGCCCCAGCGCCATCAGGCCGAGCAGAAAGGTCGGGGCCGCGGCCGTCAGGCTGTCGATGCGGTCGAGCACGCCGCCGTGGCCGGGCAGCAGCGACCCGCTGTCCTTCAGGCCGACGTGGCGCTTGAACATGCTCTCCGTGAGGTCGCCCACGACCGAGACCAGCGCAACCAGCACGCACAGGAAAAGCCAGGGCCAGAACGGCACGTCGAACAGCAGCACGCCGAGCGCACCGACCGCCGCCGCCGCGAGCATGCCGCAGGCGAAACCTTCCCAGGTCTTGCCCGGGCTCACGTGCGGCGCGAGCTTGCGCCGGCCGTAGCTGCGTCCGCCGAAATACGCACCGACGTCGGCGGCCGCGATCAGCACCAGCAGATACAGCAACAGCAACTGCCCGTGCGGCCGCCATTCGACGATGTGCTCGAGGCCGAGCCCCGCCGGCACCAGCACGAGGAAACCGGCGACGCCCGCCGCCACGCGATGGCCGGCCTGCGCCCGCGTCGCGATCCACACAAACGCGACGAGCCACCACAGGGCCGTCGCGCGCAGCATGAGCTCGAGCCAGCGCGGATCGCGCGCGAGCGCTTCGGTGAACGAGTGGACCAGCGCGACCGCAGCCGCGTAAGCGAGCCGCGCGGCCGCGGATTCGAGCTTCGCGAACCCGGCCCACTCCCAGCCGCCGGCGAAGATGGCGACCGCAATGAGCGCCGTCGCCACGGCCGGCGGCAGCCAGACCAGCACGACGACGACCACCGCCGCGAGCAGCAGCGCAGTACCGATGCGCGCCCGCAACGCGCTATTCATGGCTCGACGCCTGTGTCACGGTGAGGCCGAACCGGCGCTGCCGGCGCGCGAAGTGGTCGAGCGCCGCGTCGAGCGCCGCCTCGTCGAAATCCGGCCAGAGCGTGTCGCAGAAATAGAGCTCCGTATAGGCGAGATTCCACAAGAGGAAGTTGCTGATTCGGCGCTCGCCACCCGTGCGGATGAACAGGTCGGGCTCCGGCGCGCCCGCGAGCTGCAGGTGCGCGGCGAACGTCGGCTCGTCGATCGCGTCCGGCGCCAGCGTGCCCGCGGCCACGCGCTCGGCCAGGCGCCGCGCGGCCTCGACGATATCCCAGCGCCCGCCATACGAGACGGCCACGTAGAACGTCATGCGCCGGTTGTGCGCGGTGCGCGCCTCCGCGGCGGCGATCTTGCCGGGCAACCCGCCGCGCAGCCGCGAGAAGTCGCCGATGAAGCGCACGCGGATGCCATTGCGGTCGAGATCGTCGATCTCCTTGTCGATCGACTCGACGAAGAGTTCCATCAGCCGGTCGACCTCGTCGTCGGGGCGCCCCCAGTTCTCGCTCGAGAAGGCGAAGACGGTCAGCGCCTCGATGCCGCGCCGCGCGCAGCCTGCCACCGTCGCGCGAACGGCCTTCGCGCCGGCGCGGTGGCCGAAATGACGTGGCAGGGCCCGGCGCTGGGCCCAGCGCCCGTTGCCGTCCATGATGACCGCGACGTGGCGTGGCATGCCCCGCGCGTCCGCATGAGGTTGCGCCACCGGGTCAGACCTGCATCAGTTCCTTTTCCTTTTCGTGCATCGCCGCGTCGACGTCGGCGACGTGCCGATCGGTGAGCTTCTGCACTTCCTCGTGCGCCTTGCGCTCGACGTCCTCGGAGATCATCTTTTCCTTGAGCATTTCCTTGAGATCCTGCAGCACGTCGCGACGCACGTTGCGGATGGCGACGCGGGCGTTCTCGGCCTCGTGCTTGACGACCTTGGTCAGGTCGCGGCGGCGCTCCTCGGTGAGCGGCGGCAGCGGGATCCGGATCACGCTGCCGGCCGTCGTCGGCGTCACGCCGAGGTCCGACTTCATCAGCGCCTTCTCGATCGTCGAGACCATCTGCTTGTCGTAGGGCACGATCGTGATCGTGCGCGCGTCCTCGACGGCGACGTTGGCCACCTGGTTGAGGGGCGACTCCGCGCCGTAGTAATCCACGCGGATGTGATCCACGAGCGAGGTGCTGGCGCGGCCCGTGCGCAGGCGCTTCAGCTCCTGCCGGAACGCGGCGACGCACTTGTCCATGCGCCCGGTCGCGTCCTGCTTGATGTCTTCGAGCATCTCGACAACTCCCGTTGGAACGGCGACGGCCGTCTCAGATCGTGACCAGCGTGCCCACGTCCTCGCCGCGGGCAGCGCGCACGAGGGCTTCCGGATCGTTCAGGTTGAACACGCGCAGCGGCAGACGATGATCGCGGCAGAGCACGATCGACGTCGCGTCCATGACGTTCAGCCGCTGGTCGAGCACCTGGTCGTACGTGAGCCGGTCGTAACGCCGGGCGCCCGGGTGGGTGACCGGATCGGCGTCGTAGATGCCGTCGACCTTGGTGGCCTTGAGCAGCAGGTCGGCCTCGATCTCGATGGCGCGCAGGCTCGCCGCGGTGTCGGTCGTGAAGAACGGACTGCCGGTTCCCGCGGCGAAGATCGTCACGCGGCCCTTCTCCAGGTGACGCACCGCGCGGCGGCGGATGTAGTCCTCGCAGACCTGGTTGATGCGCACGGCGGACATCACGCGCGTCGCCACGCCGATCGACTCGAGCGCATCCTGCATCGCGAGCGAATTCATGACCGTGGCGAGCATGCCCATCTGGTCCCCGGTGACCCGGTCCATGCCCGCGCGGGCAAGACCCGCCCCGCGAAAGAGATTGCCGCCGCCGACGACCAGCGCGATCTCCACGCCGAGTTCGCGGACGCCGCGGACCTCACCGGCCAGGCGACGCAGGAAACCGGGGTCGATGCCATAGTCCGCGTCGCCCATGAGCGCCTCGCCGGACAGCTTGACGAGGATGCGGCGGTTGCGTGAGTGCGGGTCTGCGGGTGGTTCCATCGTGGGCCAGCCAGTTTCGCTGCGTCATTATAAGGAACCCCGCTCGCGCGGGGTTCCAAGCACGGACCTTCGTCGCGCCGGGCAGGGACTAGGCTCCCCGCACCTGCGCCATGACCTCGGCCGCGAAGTTCTCCTGCTTCTTCTCGATGCCCGCACCCACTTCGTAACGGACGTAGCGCAGGACCCGGGCGCCGGCCTTCCTGAGCACCTGCTCGACCGTCTGCTTGTCGTCCTTCACGAAAGGCTGACCGAGCAGCGTGATCTCGCCGAGGAACTTGCGGATCTTGCCATCGACCATCTTCGCCACGATCTCGGCCGGCTTGCCGGCGGCCTTCGGATCCTGGGCGACCTGGGCGACGAAGATCTCCTTCTCCCGCGCGACCTGCTCCGCCGGCACGTCGGCGGCCGACAGGTACTGCGGATTGATCGCCGCGACGTGCATCGCGAGGTCGTGGCCGAGCGTCGCGTCACCGCCCTCGATCGCCAGCACCACGCCGATGCGCGTTCCGTGCCGGTAGGTGGCCAGCGCGGCCTCCGTGCCAAGGAGTTCGAAGCGACGGACGCCGAGGTTTTCGCCGATGCGGGCGATCAGCTCGCGGCGCGTTTCCTCGACGGTCTTGCCGGAGGCGAGCTTCGCATCGAGCAGGCCCGCCAGGTCGGCCGGCTGCTGCGCGAGCGCCGCCCGCGCCACTTCCGCCGCGAACGCCTGGAACTCGTCCTGGCGCGCGACGAAGTCCGTCTCGGAGTTCACTTCGACGACCGCAGCCCGCTTGCCGTCGGCCGACCGCTCGATGACGATCACGCCCTCGGCGGCCACGCGGCCAGCCTTCTTGTCGGCCTTGGCGAGGCCCGACTTGCGCATGATCTCGGCGGCGGCCTCGAGGTCGCCGTTGGTCTCGACGAGTGCCTTCTTGCACTCCATCATGCCGGCGCCCGTACGCTCGCGCAGTGCCTTCACTGCCTCCGCTGTGACGGCCATGGTCAGGTCCCCTCGCCGGTCGTCGTCGGGGCGGCCGCGGGCACATCGGCCGCAGCGGCCGCTGCGGCCGGCAGGTCGACCGTGGCGGCCGGCTTCTTGCGGGAAGCCTCGCGTCGGGCCATGAACGCCTCGGCGCTCTCTTCCGGATCGGCCTCGACGAGCTCCTCGGCGCGCAGCTGCGCCGTGGCGGCATCGTCGGCCACGGCCGGCTTGCGCCGCGGCGTACCCGGAGTCTTCTTGCGGGCCGGGCCCGCACCACGCCCGCCCCTGGCCGGCCGGACCGCACCGGTACGGGCGCGCGGCTTGCCTTCCTCGTCGAGCTCGACGAACTCGTCCTCCCCGACCGGGACCTCGACGATCGTCGAGCGGCCTTCGATCACGGCGTCGGCGATGCCCGCGGCATAGAGCTGGATCGCGCGCATGGCGTCGTCATTGCCCGGGATCACGTAGCCGATGCCGTCCGGCGAGCAGTTCGTATCGACTACCGCCACGACCGGGATGCCGAGCTTCTGCGCCTCGTGGATCGCAATGTTCTCGTGGCCCACGTCGATGACGAACATCACGTCGGGCAGTCCTTCCATGTCCTTGATGCCGCCGAGGCTGCGCTCGAGCTTCTCGCGCTCGCGGCGCAGCGTCTGCGCCTCGCGCTTGCTGCGGCTGTCGAGCAGGCCGCTCGCCTGCATCTCGTCGATCTCGCCGAGACGGCGGATCGACTGCCGGATGGTCTTGAAGTTGGTGAGCATGCCGCCGAGCCAGCGGTGGCTCACGTGGGGCATGCCGCAGCGCTGGGCTTCGGCGGCGATCGCGTCGCGAGCCGAGCGCTTCGTGCCCACGAACAGCACCTTGCCGCCGTCGGCGACGACGTTGCGGATGAACGTGGTCGCCTCCAGGAACAGGGGCAGGGACTGCTCGAGGTTGATGATGTGGATTCGGTTGCGCTCGCCGAAAATGTAGGGGGCCATCTTCGGGTTCCAGAAGCGGGTCTGGTGTCCGAAATGAACACCCGCTTCCAGCATCTGTCGCATGGACATGCCGGTCATCGCAGAACTCCTTGCAGGGTTGAACCTCCACGCACCCCATGCGGCAACCCAGCGGGCCTCACGGCTTTCCGGGCACCCAGCCACACGTGACGGTGCGTGTGCGGATTTCGTTGTCAAAAAAGGCCGCGCTTTATACCATCGCCTCCTCGGTTTTTCAAACACTTACGCGGCCCCACCTCGGCGTTCGAGGCTCTACACGGATGCGCCTGATGAACCAACCCCAGCCGACCACCCCGGCGGCCCCGGCCGAAGGCATCGGACGTGTCCTGCTGAAGGGCCCGTCGGAGCAGGCGGCAATGCGTGTGGCCGGCCGGCTGGCCGCGGACGTGCTCGACATGATCGGCACCCAGGTCGTGCCGGGCATCACGACGGACGAACTCGACCGGCTCTGTCACGAGTACATCGTGAACGTGCAGCAGGCGGTGCCCGCGCCGCTCGGCTACCGCGGCTTCCCGAAGTCGATCTGCACCTCGGTCAACCACGTCGTCTGCCACGGCATCCCGGGCGACAAGCGGCTCAAACAGGGCGACATCGTCAATGTCGACATCACCGTCATCAAGGACGGCTATCACGGCGACACGAGCCGCATGTTCCACGTCGGCAAGCCGCTGCCCCACGCGCAGCGGCTGTGCGACCTCACCTACCGGGCGATGTGGCTCGGCATCCGCAAGGTCCGGCCGGGCGCGCAGCTGGGCGACATCGGCGCGACCATCCAGCAGTTCGTCGAGGCAAACCATTGCTCGGTGGTCCGCGAATACTGCGGTCACGGCATCGGCCGCGGCTTTCACGAAGATCCGCAGGTGCTGCACTACGGCACGGCCGGCACGGGCCTCGCCCTCGAGGCAGGCATGACCTTCACGATCGAGCCGATGGTCAATGCCGGGCGACGCGAGGTGCGCCTGCTGCCGGACGGGTGGACCGTCATCACGCGTGACCATTCGCTGTCCGCGCAGTGGGAGCACACGATCCTCGTGACCCGTGACGGATTCGAGGTCCTGACGCTCGGCGCCGCCGAGCAGCCGCCGGCGTGAACGGCCTCGTCACCCCCGACGACGACGCCCAGACGTCCGCCGCGGTGACCCCGACGCCGTGGCCGTTCCTCGACCTGCTGCCCGTCGCGCTGCAGTCGGGCAGCGAACCCGTCGCGGCCTTCCGCCAGGCACTCGCCGACGGCGGCGCGAGCCTGAAACAGCGCTTCGACGATGACGACCCGGTCGAAGCGCTGGTGCGCGACCGCGCGCGGATGGTCGACATCGTACTGCGCGGCGCATGGCGGATCCACGTCGGCGCGCACGCGCGCGACGTCAATCTGATCGCGGTCGGCGGCTATGGCCGCGGCGAACTGCACCCCTGCTCCGACATCGACGTACTGATCCTGCTGCCCAAGAGCGAGGTCGCCGAAGCCGAAGCAGGCATCGAGCGCTTCCTCGCCTTCCTGTGGGACATCGGCCTCGAGGTCGGCCACTCGGTCCGCACCATCGACGACTGCCAGCGCGAGAGCGCGGCGGACGTCAGCGTCGCGACGACGTTCATCGAGGCCCGACTCCTCGCCGGGCCGGACCACCTCTTCCAGTCGATGCGCCGCGCGCTCGCGCAGGACAAGGTCTGGTCGTCGAAGGCGTTCTTCGAGGCGAAGGTGACCGAGCAGCAGGCGCGTCACCACCGCTATCACGACACGGGCTACAACCTCGAGCCGAACGTCAAGGCGAGCCCGGGCGGGTTGCGCGACATCCAGACGATCGGCTGGGTGGCGAAGCGCCACTTCGGTGCCGAGACGCTCGACGAGCTGGTCGGCCACGGCTTCCTGACGGCGGGTGAGCTGCGCAAACTGCGCCAGGCACAGGCCTTTCTGTGGAAGGTGCGCTTCGCGCTGCATGTGCTGACGGGGCGGCGCGAGGACCGGCTGCTGTTCGACCACCAGATCCGCATCGCGCAGATGTTCGGCTACGAGGACGCGAGCTACACGCTCGCGGTCGAGCAGTTCATGCAGCGCTACTACCGCACCGTCATGGACGTGAGCCTGCTGAACGAGATGCTGCTGCAACTCTTCCGCGAGGCGATCCTGAACGGCGAGGGCGAAGGCACGATCGTGCCGCTGAACCCGCGCTTCCAGGTGCGCAACGACTTCCTCGAGGTCGCCGGCGAGGACACGTTCGCGCGCAATCCATCGGCGATCCTCGAGCTCTTCCGGCTGATGCAGGACACCCCCGGCCTTCGCGGCGTCCGTGCAACGACGATCCGCCTGCTCGGGCGCCACCTCTGGCTGATCGACGAGGAGTTCCGTCAGAACCCGCGCCACCACCGGCTGTTCCTCGAACTGCTGCGCGCGCCGGTCGGGGTCACGCACGAGTTGCGGCGCATGAACCTCTATGGCGTGCTCGGCCGCTACATTCCGGCCTTCGGGCGCGTGGTCGGCCGGATGCAGTACGACCTGTTCCACACCTACACGGTCGACGCCCACATCCTGTTCGTGCTGCGCAACCTGCGCCGGCTCGCTCTCCCCCGCTTCGAGCACGAATTGCCCGAGATGTCGCGGCTCATGGCCACGGTGCAGCGGCCCGAAGTGGCCTACCTGGCGGCGCTGTTCCACGACGTCGCGAAAGGTCGTGGCGGCGACCACTCCGAGCTCGGTGCCGTCGACGCCGAGGCGTTCTGCCTGGAACAGGGCATGTCGCGCTACGACGCGAAGCTCGTGGCCTGGCTCGTGCGCCATCACCTGATCTTCTCCGTCACTGCGCAGAAGAAGGACATTTCGGACCCCAAGGTGATCCAGGAGTTCGCACGCACGGTCGGCGACCAGACGCACCTCGACTATCTCTACCTGCTCACCATCGCGGATGTGCGTGGGACGAATCCAAAGCTCTGGAACTCCTGGAAGGCGTCGCTGTTCCACGACTTCTACGAACGCGTGCGACGCATGCTGCGCCGCGGGCTCGAGACGCCGCTCGAGCACGAGGAACTCGTCGCCGAGACCCAGGCCCACGCGCTCGAGCTGCTCGACGTCGAGCACGTGCCGCGCGATCGCGTCCGCCAGGTGTGGCAACGCTTCAACGAACTGTATTTCCTGCGCTATTCGCCGACCGAGGTTGCCTGGCAGACCAGGCTGCTCGCGGCGACGGAGCCCGAGGACCTCTCGCTGCTCGTCGCGGTCCGCACCGAGGTCGAGCGCGGCGGCAACGCCGTCCTCACCGTCGGGCCGCACCGCCAGCAGAATTTCGCGCGCACGACCGCCGTGCTGGACCAGATGGGGCTCAACATCGTCGACGCGCGCATCACGCCGCTCGAGGGCGGTCTCGGCGTCGACACGTACCTCGTACTCGAGGACACCGGCCAGCCCATCGCAGACCGTCACCGGGCCCTGCAGATCGAGCAGCAGTTGCGGCGCGCACTGCAGAGCGCTGCGGACGACCTGCCGGTCGTGACGCGCCGCGCGCCGCGTCAGGTGCGGATGTTCTCCACGCCGACGCAGATCACCTTCAGCGAAGATCCGCTGCAGGACCGCACGGTGCTCGAAATCATCGCCAGCGACCGCCCAGGCCTGCTCTCCGAGATCGGCAAGGTGTTCCTGGCCGAGCAGATCGACGTCGCGACAGCCAAGATCATGACGGTGGGCGAACGCGCCGAGGACGTGTTCTACATCACCGACGGCCAGGGCAGACCGCTCGGCGAACGGGCGCGACAGCAGTTGCAGGAGCGCCTGACCGCCGCGCTCGACCGCCGCGACGCCGCGCAGCGCATCGCCTGAACGGCGCACCCCGACCCACACCTTGAACCCCCGTATCGAACTGCTGCAGCCGTACCCGTTCGAACGGTTGCGTTCCCTGCTCGCCGGCGTCCGCCCGCCCGATGCACTGCCTCACGTGCCGTTGTCGATCGGCGAGCCCAGGCATGCGCCACCCGCATTCATCGCCGCCGCGCTCGTGGAAGGGCTGCGGACGCTCGGCAATTATCCCGTGACGCTCGGTCTGCCGGCACTGCGCGAGTCGATCGCACACTGGCTCGAGCGCCGCTTCGCGCTGCCGGCGGGCGCGGTCGATGCCGAAACCATGGTGCTGCCGGTCAACGGGACGCGCGAGGCACTGTTCTCGTTCGTGCAGGCGGCGGTGGACGGCGACGAGACCTCGCGCCGGGCGGGTGCGCGAGGCCGGCGTCCGCTCGTACTGATGCCGAACCCGTTCTACCAGATCTACGAAGGCGCCGCGCTGCTCGCCGGCGCCGAGCCGCGGTTCATGAACTGTACCGAGGCGAACGGCTTCCTGCCGGACCTCGACGCCATCGACGAGGCCACCTGGAACCGCTGCCAGGTGCTGTTTCTCTGCACGCCCGGCAACCCGACGGGCGCCGTGATGGCGGAGCCATATCTGCGCCGCGCACTGGAACTCTCCGCCCGGCACGGCTTCGTGATTGCCGCGGACGAGTGCTATTCCGAACTGTATTTCGACGAAGCCTCGCCGCCGCCCGGGCTGCTGCAGGCCGCCTCGAACGCGGGCAACACCGGCTTCGAGCGGTGCGTGGTGTTCCACAGCCTGTCGAAGCGCTCGAGCGTGCCCGGGCTGCGTTCCGGCTTCGTCGCCGGAGACCCGGCCCGGCTGGCACGGTACCGCCTGTATCGCACGTACCACGGCTGCGCGATGCCCGAGCACACGCAGCTCGCGAGCATTCCCGCATGGCAGGACGAGGCGCACGTCGTCGCCAACCGCACGCTTTACCGCGAGAAATTCGCCCGCGTGACGCCGATCCTCGCCGCCGCCCTGCGGCAGGACGTGCCGATCCCGGCCGGCGGCTTCTACCTGTGGCTGCAGGTCGGCGACGACGAAGCCTTCACGCGTCGGCTGTTCGAGGCCCAGCATGTGACCGTGCTGCCCGGTTCCTATCTCGCGCGCGACACGGCATCGGGCAACCCGGGGCGTGGACGCGTCCGTCTCTCGCTCGTGGCCACGATCGACGACTGCCTCGTCGCCGCGCAACGCATCGCGGCATTTCTCACGCGTTAGCAGCACCAGCCGCCGGCGCATCCGGCGTACGGCTCCCGGACTTCTTCCCGCCCCGCCGTCTTGCGGTTCCCCCGAACTTCTTCCCGGCTCCTTGAAAAGCCGATAAGTCGCCGGGAAGAAGTTCGGGGGAACCGCAAGCCGCGCTGCGTCGCAGCCGACTCGAGGGCGCGCCGCGACTACGCCTCGGGCCCCGTCTTGCGGCCAAGCACGCGCGTGGCCTGGCGCGCCTCGATGAAGCGCAGGAACTGGTACGTGCCCCAGCCCACGAGCGCGGCCCCGGCCATGAAAGCGGCGTAGGCGAGCGGCCACGGCACGCCGACGTCGGCCGCCATCATCGAGTACTCGGACATGCCACCGATGCCCGCCAGGATGTTGATGGGCAGGAACACGATGCTCAGGCCCGTCAGACGCGACACGCGGCGGTTCTGGTTGATGTTGATGAAACCGACGGTCGCATCCATCAGGAAGTTGATCTTGCCGAACAGGAACGTCGTGTGGCCATCGAGCGACTCGATGTCGCGCACGATCTGGCGCGCCTCCTCCTGCTGCCCCGCCGTGAGGAACTTGCCGCGCATCAGGAACGACAGCGCGCGCCGCGTATCGAGCACGTTGCGACGGATGCGTCCGTTCAGGTCCTCGCCCCGCGCGATCTCGGCGAGGATCTGCGCGGCGGCATCGTCGGAGACCTGCGGGTCGAGCACGTGCTTGCCGCTGATCTCGAGTTCCGCGTAGACGTCCTCGAGACGGTCGGCCGAGTACTCGACGTCCGCGGCGTACAGGTCGAGCAGGACGTCCTTGCCCTCGGTCACGTAGCCCGGCTGCGTGCGTGCGCGCAGACGCTGCAGGCGGAAGACCGGCAACTCCTCGGTGCGCACGGAAAAGAGGATGTCCCGGTGCAGCACGAACGCCACTGGCACGTTCTGCGCCTGCCCCTCCGAGTCGAGCAGGAAGTCGGAGTGCAGGTGGACTTCGCCGTTGTCCTCGAGATAGAAGCGCGCGCTCGCCTCGAGGTCGGTGAGGCTCGCCGGGTCTGGCAACTGCAGGCCGAAATGCTCGCCGACCCAGAACCGGACCTCGGCGGACGGGTCGACGAGGTCGACCCAGATCGGCTTCAACTGGGCCAGGTCGCTGCGGCGGGAGACCTTGACCATCCGCAGGCGGCCTTCGTGCAGCTCGAAGGCGTTGACCGCGGCGCGATCGACGTGATGGCTCGGGGCGCCGACCAGCTCCTCGCGCACGTCGTCCGCGAGCAGCATGAGGATGCCCTCGACGCGCTCGCGCCGGACCTGCTCCCACGCCACGAGCCGGTCCTCGGCCGACAGCGCCTCGAGGATGCGCGCCAGTTCCTCGGCATCGATGGCGTCGACGAGCGTCGCGAGCTGGCCGAGGTTCTCCTCGGGCAGCACGGTCTCGGAGACGTGCTGGCGCGGCATTTCCTGCCGGCTCACGAGGCTCTCGACGAGCCGGCGACGGGACAGCAGTCGCTGCACCTGCTCGAGGTGCTGCGTCAGCCTGTCGAATTCGGGCGGTACCGATGCCTGGCTCATGTCGCTGCCTGCCGCGGGCAGGGCCCAATGTTACGCAATCCGGGGCGCGCATTCTGCCGATCCGACATGCGTTTGGCGACGCTCCGGCCCCATGTGGCGCGCGAGGAACTGGCGTATCCTCCGCCCGGCTTCGGTCACCGCTGTCCCGCCTGGAAGTTCCCATGACGCCTGCCACCCGCAACGAACTGTCGCTCCGCATCGACGCCGCCTTCGAGGAACGCGCCTCGCTCTCCCCCGCCAATGCCCCGGCAGACGTCGTCGAGGCGGTGTCGGCCGCCATCGCGCTGCTCGACTCGGGCGAGGCCCGCGTCGCCGAGCAGGTCGACGGCCAGTGGCGCGTGAACGAGTGGCTGAAGAAAGCGGTGCTGCTCTCGTTCCGGCTGTTCGACAACGTCCCGGTCGACGCCGGTTACACGCGCTTTTACGACAAGGTGCCGCTCAAACATGCCGCTCACGACGCCGAGCGATTCGCCGCCGAAGGGGTGCGGATCGTGCCGCCGGCAATCGTCCGCCGCGGCGCCTACGTGGCCCGCAACGCCGTCCTGATGCCGAGCTACGTCAACATCGGCGCCCACGTCGGCGAAGGCACGATGGTCGACACCTGGGCCACCGTCGGCTCCTGCGCGCAGATCGGCCGCAACGTGCACCTGTCCGGCGGCGTCGGCATCGGCGGAGTGCTCGAGCCGCTGCAGGCCAGCCCGACCATCATCGAGGACGACTGTTTCATCGGTGCGCGTTCCGAAGTCGTCGAAGGCGTCGTCGTCGAGCGCGGCGCCGTGCTGTCGATGGGTGTCTACGTGGGCCAGAGCACGCGGATCTACGACCGCGAGCGCGACGAGGTGACTTACGGGAGGATTCCGGCGGGCGCGGTCGTCGTGCCGGGGTCACTGCCCGCCGCCAACGGCCGGTATGCGCTGTATGCTGCCGTGATCGTGAAACGCGTCGACGCACAGACGCGCGCCAAAGTGGGCATCAATGCCCTGCTGCGCGGGGTCGACTGACGGCCGCCACGGTGCCGTCACCGCCGGCCTCAGCCGTAGCGGCCGGTGATGTAGTCCTCGGTGGCCTTCTTCGACGGATTCGTGAAGATCTTCGAGGTGACGTCGACCTCCACCAGTTCGCCCAGGTACATGAACGCCGTGAAGTCGGACACGCGCGCGGCCTGCTGCATGTTGTGCGTGACGATCAGGATCGTGATCCGCTCGCGCAGATCGTTGATCAGTTCCTCGACGCGGGCGGTCGCGATCGGGTCCAGGGCCGAGGTCGGTTCGTCGAACAGCAGCATTTCCGGCTCGGTGGCCAGCGCGCGGGCGATGCACAGGCGCTGCATCTGCCCGCCGGAGAGCGCGAGCGCCGAGTCGCCGAGACGGTCCTTGACCTCGTCCCAGAGCGCCGCGCGGCGCAGCGCCTGCTCGACGCGCCCGGCCAGTTCCGTCCGGTTGTTCACGCCGCGCAGCCGCAGCCCGTAGGCGACGTTCTCGAAGATCGGCTTCGGGAACGGATTGGGCTTCTGGAACACCATGCCGATCCGCATGCGGACCTCGATCGGATCGACGCCGCGGCCGACGAGGTCCAGGTTCTCCGGCATCAGCGTGATGCTGCCGGAGTAGCGCGTGCCGGGCTGCAGGTCGTGCATGCGGTTGAAGCAGCGCAGGAACGTGCTCTTGCCGCAGCCCGAGGGCCCGATCAGCGCAGTGACCCGGTGCTCGGGAATCGTGAGATCGATGCCCTTGAGCGCGTGCGTCGCGCCGTACCAGAAATCGAGCTTTGCGGCGACGGCCTTGGCCGGCGTGGTCTCGGGCGTCGGGCGTCCGTTCAGCGCGAGGCTGGGTGCCGGCGCGACCGGCCGCACCGTCGTGGCTGTCGTGTCCATGGCCTGCGCACTCACCAGTTGATCCTGCGGCGGAAGCGGTAGCGGATCCAGATCGCGATCGCGTTCATGCCCAGTGTCATCGCGAGCAGGATCGCCGAGGCGGCGGCCGCGTTCGCCTGGAACGCCTGGTCAGGCCGCGAGACCCAGTTGAAGATCTGGATCGGCATCGCGGTGAACTCGCTCCTGAGCCACTCGAGGTTCAGGAACGGGAACTCGCCGGAGACGGGCGCAGGCGGCAGGAAGGCGATGAAGCTCAGCGCGCCGATCGTGATGATGGGCGCGGTCTCGCCGATCGCGCGCGACAGGCCGAGGATCAGCCCCGTGAGGATGCCGCCGGTCGAGTAAGGCAGCACGTGGTCGCGGGTCACCTCCCAGCGTGTCGCGCCCAGGCCATACGCCGCCTCGCGGATCGCCGTGGGCACGGCCCGCAGCGCCTCGCGCGTCGCGACGATCACGATCGGCAGGATCAGCAACGCGAGCGTGAGCCCCGCCGAGAGCACGCTCTGGCCGAAGCCGAACGCGTAGACGAACAGGCCGAGCGCGAGCAGCCCGTAGACGATCGACGGCACGCCCGCGAGATTGGTCACGTTGATCTCGATGATGCCCGTGAGCCAGTTCTTCGGCGCGTATTCCTCGAGGTAGATCGCCGCCGCAACGCCGATCGGCAGCGCCACGAGCATTGTGACGAGCATGATCAGCGCCGTGCCGACGCCGGCCGAGAGGATACCGGCGCGCTCGGCCTTGCGCGACGGGTAGCTCGTCAGGAAGTCCCAGCCGAAACGCGACGCCCCGTCGCGGATGAGGTCCGCGAACAGCAACGCGAGCAGGCCGAGACAGGCGAGCAGCACCAGCAGCCCGACGACGACGAAGCTCCGGTCGAGAAGCTTGCGCCAGGCGATCCCGGCACGCAGTTCCTCGATACCCGTGACCGGCACCATCAGTACGCCTCCCGGAACCGCCGGGTGAGGAAGAAGCCCAGCACGTTGAAGACCAGCGTCATCAGCATCAGCACGAGACCCGCGGCGAAGATGCTCTGGTAGCCGATGCTGCCGTGCGGCAGGTCACCGAGACTCACCTGCACGATGTAGGCGGTGATCGTCGCGGCGGGTTCGGTGGGGTCGAACGTCAGCGTCGGCTGCATGCCCGCGGCGATCGCGACCACCATCGTCTCGCCGATCGCGCGCGAGATGCCGAGGATGTACGCCGCGGCGATTCCCGACAGCGCGCCCGGCACGACGACCCGCAGCGCCGTCTGCAACCGGGTCGCTCCCATGGCATAGGAGCCCTCGCGCATGTAGCGCGGCACGGCGCGCATCGCGTCCTCGCTGACCGAGGCGACGTACGGGACGATCATCAGGCCGATCACGAGACCCGCGCTCAGCATGTTGAAGCCGGGCAGGCCCGGCATCAGCCTCTGCAGGAACGGCGTGACCATCAGCAGCGCGAAATAACCGTAGACGACCGTGGGCACGGCGCCGAGCAGTTCGAGCACCGGCTTGACCGTCTCGCGCAGCCGGTGCGAGGCGAACTCGGACAGGTAGATCGCGATGATCGTGCCGAACGGGATCGCGATCAGCAGCGCGACGAACGTGACCGTGAGCGTGCCGGAGACGAGCGGCAGGATGCCGTAGCGGGCATCCGCGAACAGCGGTGTCCACAGCGTATCGGTCAGGAAGTCCCGGATCGGCACGTGCTCGAAGAACGAGGACGATTCGCGGACGAGGATCACGACGATCGCGAGCGTGGTGAACACCGCCACGAGCGCGCAGGCGAGCAGCAGCGCCTCGACGAGCCGGTCGCGCATCCTGCGGTAGCGCAGGGACGCGCCGGCACCCCTGCCTGGCGCGATCCGCGGTGAGGTCGACGTGGCCGACATGGGGCGGAGCTTACAGCCTGGCTTCCATCGCGAGCAGTTCTTCGATCGTGATGCCGACCCTGGACTTGCCCGCGAGGACGCTGCCGAGCCTGCCGTCGTCGAAGTGCTTCTGCGCGACGGCGTACGCCTGCTTCGGCAGCGGCAGGTAGCCGGTTTCGGCGACGAGGTCGCCGCGCGACAGCACGAACCGGATGAACTCGCGCACTTCCGGCCGCTGCGCCGACTGCTCGCGCACGTAGATGAACAACGGGCGCGACAGCGGGCTGTACGAGGCGTTCGTGACGTTCGCGAGGCTCGGCGCGACCGGCCCCTTGCCGCCGTCGATGGCCACCGCGGTCAGCTTGTCCTCGTGCGCCGCATAGTAGGCGAACCCGAAGTACCCGAGCGCGCCGCGGTTGTTCTCCACGCCCTGCACCAGCGTGTTGTCGTCCTCGCTCGCCGTGTAATCGCCGCGGCTCGCCTTGGCCTTGCCGGTCACGGCCTCGGTGAAGTAGTCGAAGGTGCCCGAGTCGGCGCCCGGCCCGAACAGCATCAGCCGTTCCCTGGGGAACTTCGGGTTCACCTGGTTCCAGTTCGTGATGCGACCCTGGGCACCTGGCTCCCAGATCCTGCGCAGGTCGGCCACGGTCAGCGTCTTCGCCCAGGCGTTTTGCGGGTTCACGACCACGGTCAGCGCGTCGAAGGCGATGGGCAGTTCCATGTACTTGACGCCGGACTTGCGACAGGCCTCCATCTCCTCGGCCGAAATCGGGCGCGACGCGTTGGAGATGTCGGTCTCGCCACGGCAGAATTTCTTGAAGCCTCCGCCGGTGCCCGAAACACCCACCGTCACGCGGACCTTGCCACGCTTCTGGATCTGGAACTCCTCGGCATGGGCCTCCGAGATCGGAAACACGGTGCTGGAGCCGTCGATCCTGATCGCGGCCTGCGCCTGCGCGAGTCGCGGCATGCCGACGGCCATCACGCCGGTCACGAGCGTCGGGACGATGATCTGCTGCCAGGAGAGCTTCATGGATCGGATCCTCCAGTGGATGCGGGGAGTCGTTCCCCTGCGGCTGCCACGCAGTGTGCCGACGCTTCGTGACAGCGATGTGACAGCGGCGTGCTCGCACGGGTGCTTGTTCCGGCGCGCGCCGACGGCTCTAATAGCCGCCCGCCGCCCGTCCCGGACGGCTCGACCCCGCGGCCCCGACCAGAACGATGACACCGACGCTCGCCCTGACCGAAGACCTGTTGCGCCGACCTTCGGTGAGCCCCGAGGACAAGGGCTGCCTCGACGTGATCGCCGCGCGGCTCATGCCGCTCGGCTTTCGCATCGAGCGGCTCGACTTCGGTCCGGTCGCCAACCTGTGGGCGCGTCGTGGCGACGACGGGCCGGTGCTCTGCTTCGCAGGGCACACGGACGTGGTGCCGGCCGGTCCGCGCGAGGAGTGGCGCACCGATCCGTTCGAGCCCGTCGTCACGGATGGCCTCCTCTACGGCCGCGGCGCCGCCGACATGAAAAGCGGCCTCGCCGCCATGGTCACGGCCACCGAGCGCTTCGTGGCGAACCACCCGCGGCATGCGGGTTCGCTCGCGTTCCTGCTGACGAGCGACGAGGAAGGCCCGTCGGTCGACGGCACGAAGAAGGTCGTCGAGGTGCTCGAGGCGCGCGGCGAGAAGATCGACTGGTGCGTCGTCGGCGAGCCCACGAGCACGACCGAGCTCGGCGACACGATCAAGGTGGGCCGTCGCGGCTCGCTGTCGGGCCGGCTCACCGTGCACGGCGTGCAGGGCCACATCGCCTACCCGCATCTCGCCGACAATCCCGTGCACGGCTTTGCGCCGGCGCTCGCCGAGCTGGTCGCCACCCACTGGGACGAAGGCAACGAATTCTTCCAGCCGACGTCGTTCCAGGTCTCCAACATCGCGGCGGGCACGGGCGCTCCGAACGTGATCCCGGGCGAACTCAGGGTGCGCACGAACCTGCGCTTCTCGACCGAGCAGACCGTCGAGCGTCTGCAGCGGCGCATGCTCGAGATCCTCGACCGCCACGGCGTCAAGTACACGATGGAATGGCACGTCTCCGGGCTGCCGTTCCTCACGCGCCCCGGAACGCTGACCGCCGCCGTCGGGCGCGCGGTGCGCGAGACGACGGGACGCACGCCGGAGCACTCGACGACCGGCGGGACCTCGGACGGCCGTTTCATCGCGCCGACGGGCGCGCAGGTCGTCGAGTTCGGTGTCGTCAACGCGACGATCCACAAGGTCGACGAATGCGTGCGCATCGCCGACCTCGAAGCGCTCGGCAAGACCTACGAACGGATCATGGAACTGCTGCTCGTCGAGCTACCGCGGCCCTGAGCCCCGGGGCACTCATCACGCCGATCCGCCGGCCGTCACGACGCGCTCGTCACTTCCTTCGCGCGACGAGGTTTGCGAAGAGCCCCAGCGCCAGCAGCGCCGCGAGATTCGCGAGCACCCAGGCCGGCATGCTCAGGCCGAGCAAGCGCCAGGCCACCTTGGCGCATTCGCCCGATCCGCTCAGCACCTTGCCGAGCACCTCGTGCAGCGGCAGCACGTCCATCATGTAGTCGAGACTCGCCCCGCACTCGGCGACCGAACCGGGCGGCTGGGCGATGATCCAGACGTGGCGCGCGGCGACGCCGATGCCCGTCAGGGTCGTCACGGCGATCAGAGCCGCGTAGATCCGGCCGCCGAGCCGGCCGGCATCGTGCAGCGTCGCGACGAGGAAGACGGCGCCGGTCGCCATCACGGCCACACGCTGCAGGATGCACAGCGGGCACGGCTCCTCGTGCATCCCGTACTGCACGTACAGGGCGTAGGCCATGAGCCCGAGGCACCACAGGAAGCCCAGCAGGTTCGCGCTGCGACGGTGCACCGGGCCGGGGCGCGGATCGAACTTCGAGTCCAAGGCGGGAATCTCCGGCCATCTCCGGCCAGGGATGCGAAGCGTCGCGACCTGCGGGGCAAAAATCAACCTCGAAGGGCTTCCGGCGTCACTCCGGCCCGGTGGAACCCCGCCCGTGGGTTGCCCGATTCACGCGCGCTGGGCCCTGGCTGCCGCCAGCTGCTGCTCCACGTCGTCGAGCGCGAGGTGGCGGATGTCCTTGCCGAGCACCATGTAGACGACGTACTCGCAGATGTTCTTCGCGTGGTCGCCGATGCGTTCGAGCGCCCGCGCGACGGCCATGATGTCCAGCGTGCGGCGGATCGCGCGCGGGTCTTCCATCATGAACGTGATGCACTGGCGCTGGATCGCGTCGTACTCCTCGTCGATGGCGCGGTCGCGACGGGCGACGGCGAGCGCGGCCTCGGTGTCGAGCCGGGCAAAGGCGTCGAGCGCGTCGTGCAGCATCGTGGCGACGAGTTCGCCGACGTGCTTGAGCTCGCGATAGCGGTCGGCCGGACGGTCACTGGCAACGAGGCGCGCGGCGGCACGCCCGAGTTTCTCGGCCTCGTCACCGACGCGTTCCAGGTCGGTGATGGTCTTGATGACCGCGACGATCAGCCGCAGGTCGGATGCCGTCGGACCCCGTGTGGCGAGGATGCGGCTGCAGTCGTCGTCGATCGCGACCTCCATCGCGTTGATCCGGTGGTCGAGCCGGGCCACTTCCTCGCCGAGGCGACTGTCGCCCGTGACCACCGCGCGCACGCCATTCTGCAGTTGCTGCTCGACGAGACCGCCCATCTGCAGCACGCCGGAGCGCACGCCTTCGAGGTCCGCGTTGTAGCGGCTCAGGATGTGGTGCGACAGGTCGGAAGTGTCCATCTCGGTCCGGTGCTCCGATGTTGGCGTGGTTGTACCGCAGGCGTCGTGCGACGGCAAGAAAGCAGGGGGAGATCGGGGACGGGGGGAAATCGGGGACGGGTACCTGTCTCGGGTCGAAGACGGGACAGCGGCGGTATCAGGGGTACCTGTCCCCGATTTTCCCCCCGTCCCCGATCTTCCCCGTGTTCCACATCAGAACTTGTAGTTGAAGTCGACCTGCAGGCGGTCGTAGTCGACACGGTATTCGCGCCCGCCCGGCAGGCACTGGCGGTTGGTCGGCGTCGGATCGGTCGCGCTCGTGACCGGTCCGCAGAGCGTGCGCTCGTTGAGCAGATACGTGCCGTTGATGGTGAAGTTTTTCACCGGCGCATACCCGGCCTTCAGCACCCAGCCCTCGGCGTCGGCGATGCCGTCGCCGAAATCGGAGTCGATGAACTGGGCGAACAGCGCATCGCGGCCGATAGACTGGTACGAGACGCCGATTTCCCAGGTCTTGGCGCTGCCGGCCTTGCCGAGCACCGCGCCGACACCGTAGGCCGTGTCGCCGTCGTCGCCGTCGTCGACGTCACTCGCGACGTTGCGCGCCAGATCGGCCCACAGACTCAACGGCAAGGCGCCCACCGCGAGGCCCATTTCGACGCTCGCCATGACGACGTCATAGTCGTACAGCAGCACCTGCGTCGCGGTGGTCGTGCCTGGCAACGCGGCCGCGACCGTCGTATTGCCGTTCGCGCTGCCGAGCGCAAACGGGTTGAAGCCCTGCGCACCGGTCACGTCGTAGTAGTGCAGCGCCGCGCGCGTCTCGCCGCCGAACAGCGGGAACTTCAGGCCCGCCTGCAGGCCGGCCATGAACGTGTCCTCGGTCACCTGCGCGGGGTTGGAGGGTCCGTTTTCCCACAGCGCGAAGCCGTAGAGCGAGCCGAACAGCCTGCCGCGATCGAGCGTCAGCGCGACGCCTTCCGGGTTGACGTCGCCGTCGTAGAACAGGCTCTGGCCCGGGCGCCAGAACGGATACTTCATCCTGCCGAGCAGCAGGTCGGAGCCCGCCAGCCACGGCATGCGCCAGTCGACGTAGGCCTGGTCGATCCAGATGGATTTCTTGGTGGCGTCGTTGCCGAACGTCTGGTGGGTCGAGCGCGGGTCGGCGTCCGAGCCGGAAGCGAGCTGGAAGCTCGCTTTGACGCCGTCGGTGACCGCTGCATCGAAGCCGAACCGCGCCCGGACGCGGGTGCGATTGCGGTCGGCGGCATCTTCGACGGCGGCCGTCGTCGCGTCGACACGCACGACGCGCTGCTGCGCGATGTTCTCGTTGCGCAGGCGCAGGTCGCCCTTGAACCGGATCCGGGTCGCCCAGTCGGCGCCCTTGACCTTCGCGATCTCGTTCGAGGCGACCGCGCCTTCCTCACGCAGATCGCGTGTCTGCGCCTTGAGGTAGGCCAGTTCGGCCTCGCGGCGTTCGGCAAGCGCCTCCAGTTCGGCGTTCGTCGCCTCGAGCCGCCCCTTGTCCGCCTCCAGCCGGTCGAGTCGTTCGACGAGCGCGCGCATCTGCGCCTCGATCGCCTCCACGTCCGCCTTCGTGGCGGTGCCTCTGGTCTGCGCCGAAACGTCCGCGGCGCCGAGTGTCAACGCGGCGGCGACCGCCGTCGCAAGCATGGTCCTGCTCACTGCCATCTTCCCTCTTCCCGGTGGTGACCTGTCGATCCCGCGATGGCATGGCCACCGCGCATGGCCGCCGTTCTACGCGGCCTTCATGACGGACAGATTGCGGTTCCGGGAAGGTTCGATGACGGTGGGCAGCAGCGGAAATCCCCTCGTGCCGGTTGACACGAGGAGGCCATGTCAGAACCGGTAATTGACGTCGAGTTGCAGGCGCGAGAAATCGAGTTCCGTGCCGACGTCCTTGCTGAGGGTGTTGAGGTAGATCTGCGTCGCGAGCGTGATGTTGCGCACGGGCGCATACCCCGCCTTGAGCATCCAGCCGGCCCCGTCGGTCAGGCCTTTCGCGAATTCGGAGTCGACGACCTGCCCGAACTGCGCGTCCTTGTCGACCGACTGGTACAGCGCACCGATTTCCCAGCTGTGCGGCTCGGCCGCCCGGCCAAGAAAGGCGCCCGCCGACCAGGCGGTGTCGTACTCCACGCCGCTCGCGAGGTTGCGTGCGAAGGTGGCCACGAACGTGAGCGGCAGGCCACCGACCTTCGTGCCCACCTGCGCATCGAGATCGAGCACGTCGTAGTCGTACCGCAGCACGCTGCCCGTGCCCGAGAGGTACGTCGTGTTGCCGTACGCGTTGCCGGCGTAGAACGGTGCGTGGTCGCGACACGCCCCGCAGTCGTAATAGTGCGCCGCGAGCGTCGTCTCCCCACCGAACAGCGGCAGCGTGACACCGGCCTGCAGGCCGAACATGCGGGCGTCGGAATTTTCGCCCGAAGGGTCCGCCGTGTACTGCTCGGTGAGCCAGTAGCCATAGAGGTTCGCGAACACGGCGCCGCGTGCCACACGCAGCGCCGCACCCTCCGGATTGACGTCGGAGTCGAAGAACAGCGTGTTGACCGGCCGCCAGATCGGGTAGGTCTGCTTGCCGAGCACGAGCTCGTGCCCCGGCCGGAACCGCCAGCTCGCATAGGCGAGGTCGAGCCCGATCTGCTTGCGACTGCTCTCGCCACCGAGTGTCTGGTTCGTGCCGCGCGGGTCGTCGCCGCCGGTCGACAGCAGCAGCGTGGTCTTGACCGTCCTGGTGACGGCCGCGTCGAGGCCAAACCGTGCGCGGACGCGGTCCCCCTCGCGATCGGCCGCCTCTTGCGCCTCGCCGTCGACGTCGCGCTCCTGATCGATGCGCTCGTGACGGTACCGCAGGTCGCCGCGGAACCTGACGCGGGACGCCCAGTCGGCACCCGCGAGCTTCCCCAAGTCGTCCGCCGTCGTGGCCACCGCCGTCTTCAGTTCCTGCGACTGCGTCTTGAGGTCGTCGAACTCCGCGCCCCGTCGATCCGCGAGCGTCCTGAGCTCGGCATTCTGGCCGAGCAACTGCGCATTGGCGGCCTCGAGGCGGTCGAGGCGTTCGGCCATCGCCTGCATCTGCGCCTGCAGCGCGGCAACCTCGGCGCGCGTGGCTGTGCCGCCCGCGGCCGCGTGTGCGACACCGGACCACGGGAATGCAAGGAGCGACACGGTCGCGAGCAGCAGCTTGTTCATCGGACCTCCAGCAGCGGGCCGGCGCGGTGCCGGCCGCAGGAACCGGAGATCTTCGGACCTGCGCCGTCGCAGGACAACCTCCACCGGGGCAGGAATCGTCGCGGCGGGGTCGCGGTGCCGCATCGCGCGGCGAGCCGTCAGCCTGACGCGGGATCGGCCGCGAGCGCCGCGCGCTCGGCCACGCGTCGCGGCGGAAAGTGGCACGTGAACACGCTGCCCCGGCCCTCGACGCTCGCGATGTCGAGCCGCCCGCCGTGCCGCTGCAGCGCGTGCTTGACGATCGCGAGGCCGAGACCCGACCCGCCGAGCTTGCGCGAGCGTCCGGCGTCGACGCGGTAGAAGCGCTCGGTGAGACGCGGGATGTGACTCGCCGCGATGCCGATGCCGGAGTCCTCCACTGCCAAGTGCGCGCCCGCTTCGTCTGCCCAGTAGCGCACCTCGATGTGACCGCCGGCCGGTGTATAAGCCACGGCGTTCGCGACGAGATTGCGGAAAATCGAGTGCAGCTCGGATTCCGCACCGAGCAGCCGTGCGTCACTTTCGAGGCGCAGCTCGAACCTCGCGGGCGGCTCCGGCCGCGACAGGGCATCCTGGCGCAACTGCTCCAGCATGCGTCCCACGTCGACGGGCGACACCCCGGCCTCGCCGCTGCCGGCCTCGAGCCGCGACAGCTCGAGCAGGTCGTCGACGATCGCGCGCATGCGTCCGGCCTGCCGCCGCATCTCCCTGACCGGCTCGCGCCAGTCGTCGTCGAGCGACGGATCGTCCACGAGCGTGTCGAGATAGCCGCTCACGACCGTGAGCGGCGAGCGCAGCTCGTGCGAGGCGTTGGCGACGAAGTCGCGGCGCACGCTCTCGAGTCGCGTCTCAGTCGTCACGTCGCGCACGATCATCAGTTGCAGGCCCCATTCGTTGGTCGTGACCAGGTCGAATGCGAACGTCCGGTTGGCGGCCTGCGGCAGGGTGATGTGCGGCCCGCGGCCTTCGCCACCGCCGTCGCGGACATATGCGACGAATTCGGGCTGCCGGATCAGGTTGTCGATGCGCAGCCCGTGGTCGAGCTTGCGACGCAACCCGAGCCACTGCCCGGCGGTGCGGTTGAACCAGAGGATCTCGCGCGTGGGCCCGAGCAGGATCGCGCCGTCCGGCATGGCGGAGGTCATGCGCCGCAACTCGCGCAGCAGCGTCAGGACGCGGCGCTTGTGAAACCGCTTGCGCTGGTAGACACGATGGGCGATGGCGACGACCTCGCCCCACAGACCGCGCAACGACGGTGGCGGCAACGAGCTGCGCAGCCGCAGCCAGCGCTCGAATCGGACGAGATTCGCCGTCTGCCAGGACAGCACTGCGCCGAGATACAGCGCCGCGGCCGCCGCGGGACGATCGACCAGCCGGCCGGCCCCGAGCACCAGGAGCAGCCCGACGACGATGCGCAGGACGTGCAGCCCGGCCGGTCGACTCAGGCGCAGCCCGCGCACATGCTGCCCCGGACGGGTCACGTCACTGCGGCCTCGTCGAAAACCGGTAGCCCGAGCCACGCACGGTCTGCACGAGGGTATCGCAGCCGTTCGGCTCGAGCGCCTTGCGCAGCCTGCGGATGTGGACGTCGACCGTGCGCTCGTCGACGTAGACGTTGCCGCCCCAGACGCGGTCGAGCAACTGGCCGCGCGAATGGACGCGTTCCGGATGCTCCATGAAATACCGCAGCAGCCGATATTCCGTCGGGCCGAGGGCCACCGGCTGGTCGCCCGCGGTGACGCGGTGACTGGCCGGGTCGAGACTGAGCAGGCCCGCCTGCAGCGGCTCGCCGCCGGCCCCGGACGAAGTCCGGCGCAGCACGGCCTGCACGCGTGCCACCAGCTCGCGCGGGCTGAACGGCTTGGTCACGTAGTCGTCGGCGCCGCCCTCCAGACCCGCGACCTTGTCGTGCTCCTCGGCGCGCGCCGTCAGCAGGATCACCGGCAGATCGCACGTGTCCTTGTCGCGTTTCAGGGCGCGGGTCAGTTCGAGCCCGCTCTGGTCCGGCAGCATCCAGTCGACCAGCAGCAGGTCTGGCCGGGAATCGGCGATGCGCGTGCGCGCCTCGCGGCTGTCCTCGGCTTCGCGGACCGTGAAGCCCGCCCGCCGCAGCCCGAAGGCAATCATGTCGCGAATCGGCTTCTCGTCCTCGACGACGAGGATCTGCTTGCCCGTCATGTCCAGTCCGTTGGCGACCCATGCGCCACTCCAGGGCGCATTACAGGGCACGATTATGACATTTGCGTGACGACCGGCCTGCAAAGCCCGGCCTCCCGACGCGGCGGCTTCGCTACGACGGCCGTGCCACGTCGTCGCGCACATACGTCGGCAAGGCTTCCGACGCGGCGACGCCTTCGCCACGGGCCAGCATGGCCGCCCCGATGTGCGCCACGGCGTCGGCGCGAGGCCACACACCCGGATGGAACCGCAGGCCGGCGGCCGCCAGCCGTGCGACGAGTTCCGGATACCGCGCCATGCCGTTGCCTGTGCAATGTCCCGCACCCGCGACGGCGGCCACTGACACCGCCGGGCCGACACGCTCGGGCGACGTCATGACGGGACGGCCGGGGTCGGCAGCGTCGAAGCGGTAACACGCCCAGTAGAGCTCGTTCATGCGTGCGTCGTTGCAGACGAGGATGTCGTCGCCCCAGGCATCCGCCTGCGCGACGAGCCACGCGGTGGCGGCGAGGCTGGACACCGGCGCGACGGGCAATCCGGTGCCATGAGCCAGACCCTGGACGACGCCCGCCGCGATGCGCAGACCGGTGAAGCCGCCCGGCCCACGCCCGAAGGCGATGCCGTCGAGATCACCGAGACCCAGCCCGGCCTCGCCCAGGACGTCGTCGATCATCGGCAATACGAGCTCCGCGTGACCGCGTTCGGTCAGCACGTGACGCAACGCGATCCGGCCGTCCGGCCGCAGCACGGCTGCGGAGCATGCTTCGGTCGACGTGTCGATCGCGAGCATGCGCATCAGGATGTTCCCAGGTGTTCGCGCAGGAACGCCTGGACCTCCTCGAGCGAACGCGTGCGGCGCATCGGCGGCAGGCTCGTGATGAACGCCCGGCCATAGCCCTTGGTCACCACCCGGGTATCGCAGAGCACGACCACGCCGAAATCGGTGTCGTCGCGGATCAGGCGACCGACGCCCTGCTTCAGCGCGATGACAGCCTGCGGCACCTGCTCGTCGAAGAACGGGTTGCCGCCCTGTTCGCGGACCGCCGCGAGACGTGCCTTGAGCAGCGGATCGTCGGGCGCCGCGAACGGCAGCTTGTCGATCACGACGACGCTGAGCGCCTCGCCCTTGACGTCGATGCCTTCCCAGAAGCTGCCTGTGCCGAGCAGCACCGCGTTGCCGGCCTCGCGGAATTCACGCAGCAGCTGGTCGCGGGATGCGCCGCCCTGGATCAGCACGGGAAACGGTGGTCGCGGACCCCAGTGACGAAAGAGCTCCTCGGCACCCTCGCGCAGGCCGCGATGGCTCGTGAACAGAATGAACGTGCGACCGCCGCTCGCCTCGATGACCGGCAGCGCCGCCTGGATCACGGCCTGCGAATGCCCTGGCGCACCGGGATCGCCGAGGCCCTTCGGCAGGTACATCAGCGCCTGCTGCGGAAAGTCGAACGGACTCTCGAAGCGCACCGTGGCCGCACGCGCGAGACCGCTGCGCCGCTTGAAGTGAGCGAAATCCTCGCCCACGGCGAGCGTCGCCGAGGTGAACACCCAGGCGCAGGGCTGGGCTTCCAGCAGCGCAGACAACTGCTTCGCGACGTCGACCGGCGCGTAGTGCACGCTGACGCTGCGGGCGGTCGTCTCCGCCCAGCGCACACCGCCCGGTGCTTCGTCGGCCGTGAGTTCGCGCAGACGTTGCGCGCCTTCCTCGAGCCGCTCCCGCAGTCGCGTGAACGCCGCCTGCCCGTCGGCACCGCCGAGCGGCGCGATGGCCTCGGCCAGCTCGCCCGCACGCGCGCCCAGGCCGTTCAGGGCCTCGAGCAGGTGCTCCGGCCACTGCGCGTGCTCGAGTCGCGTCTCCTGCCCCGCCGCCGCCGACAGCACGGCCGCGATCTGCGCGTCGAAGGCGGTCAGCGCGCCGTCGACGTTGCCGGTCATCTGCTGCGCGAGCAGCAACTCCCCCGCGACATCCTTGGACGTGTTGGCGAGTTGCCGCGTGCTGACGCTGTAGCCGAGGAACTGCGCGGCGACATCGGGCAACTGGTGCGCCTCGTCGATCACGATGGCGTCGGCGCCGGGCAGCAGGTCGCCAAAACCTTCCTCCTTGAGCACGAGGTCGGCCATGAGCAGGTAGTGGTTGACGACGACGATATCCGCCGCCTGCGCCTCGCGGCGCGCGGCGAGGACGAGGCACTCGTCGAAACGCGGACATTCGACACCGAGGCAGTTCTCGCGCGTCGACGTCACCCACGGCCAGACGGGGTCCTGCTCGCCTACGCCCGGCAATTCCGCGACGTCGCCGCGACGCGTCGTGAACGACCAGCCGCGCACCTTCGACAGCGCCGTCACGACCTCGCGCCGCAGTCCCCGCGCATGGGCCTGTTGTTCCGCGAGTTCGAGGCGGTGGCGGCAGAGGTAGTTCGACCGACCCTTGAGCAGCGCGACGCGCACCGGGCGGCCGAGCGCCGAGCAGATGGTCGGCAGGTCGCGGTGGAAGAGCTGATCCTGCAGCGCGCGCGTGCCAGTCGACACGATGACGCGGCGGCCCGACAGCAGCGCCGGGACGAGGTAGGCGAAGGTCTTGCCAGTGCCGGTCCCGGCTTCGACGATGAGCTGCGCACGCTGCTCGAAGGTCGCCACGACGTGCTCGGCCATCTGCACCTGCTGCGGACGCGTCGCGTACCCGGGCAACGCGCGGGCGAGCGGCCCGTCGGGGCCCAGGACGTCGGCGAGCGGCGGCGACATGTCAGGAAAACGTCGCGCGGAAGCGCAGCAGCGCTGTCGCGCCGGGGACGAGCGGCTTGGTCAGCACCCAGCGAACGTGGCTGTAGTCGGCCGTGGCTGGCTTGCGCTGCCCTTGCCGCGTCTTGCCGGTCGCCGTTCGTGCCGCCTGCTCCGGTGCCGCGAAGCTGTGGCCGCCGTCGGCCGAGAACTGGATGTCGCAGGCGGGCCCGGTCGCGGAACCGATCTGGTAGCGGACACCGAACGGCAGTCGTTTGGTCACGACGACGTCGGTGACGGGAATCCTGCCGGGGTTGTGCACGCGCACCGTGTAGTGCACCTCGTCGCCGGCGCTGAGCCGCCGGGCGGGCACCCAGCGCCGCCACTCGTGCTGACCCGGCGCCGCCTCGACGAGGAGTTTCTCGGCGACGATCGCCGTTTCGAGTGGGCCGCTGCCGGTCGCCTCGGCCGCCGCCACCCACGCGTCGTCGGCTGCCTCGACCGGAGAGACGGCGACGATGGCGGTGGCGACGATGGCGGCCGCGAGGCGGATCAGGATGTCGGGCGTGCGCCCCCGGCGCGAGCGCACGATCTGGCCAACCGCGGCCAAACCCGCGGGCGGGATCGAGGATGTGGGCAGAAGCGGCGCGGGGGGCGGCATCGAGGTCGGGACTGTGCGGGACGATCGGCAGGCAGGCAAGTGTCGGTCGGTCGCGACCGACCCTGCAGGCTGTCTTGGTCACCGGAATGCCGAAAAAACCTCGCGATGGGCCAGCCTGCGTGGACATCCGGCCTGCGCTGGGCATTTCCCCTATTTGACAGTAGTTCCCGTCTGGACTATTGTGCAATGCAGCAAATGCTGCAATGCAGCACCTATGGAGATCACCATGATCATCGAGATGAAGGAATACGTCGCCGAGCGCGGCGAACTGCTCCGTGGCCAGGTGGCCAAGCTGCGCACGACGTCCGTCGAGTCCGTCCGCGAGGCCATCAGCGGCTCCGTCGAGACCATCAAGTCGCTGAAGAGCCCGGTACGCGTCATCGCCCGCTCCGGCGTCAAGCTGAGCACGCTGTCGCAGGAAGCGGTGCAGAACCTGATCGAGCTGCAATCGGAAGTCCTCACGTCGGCGCTGACCGATGTCGCCGCGCGGCTCGAACGCGCCACGAAGGCCGACAATCTCGTCGAACTCGTGCGCGAGCAGATCGAGCTGGCCCCGGCCACGCGCGCGCGCATGGTCGAGGACGCCAACCGCGCCGTCACGATCTTCAAGACCGCCGGCCGCGAAATCCGCAACGTCGCCGTGCATGCGTTCGAGACGCTCGCCGAGAAGGGCAAGACCGAAATCGCCGCCGTGGCCAGGCCGGTCCGTCGCAAGACGGCCGCGAAGCGCGCGCGCAAGGCCCCGGCCCGCGCCCGCAAGGCCGCGTAGTTCCGGCGCTGCGCCGACCGGATTCATCGGACCGGCGCGCCCACGAGGTGCCCCGGTCCGGTCGGGTCTCCCCCTGATTGCGCCCTCCTCCGCGGGGGCGCTTCTTTTTGTGCCGTGCGGCCGATCTGCAGCCCGTCTGCCGCAGCGCGGCACACGCCCGGCCCGCGCGGCTATAATCGGCGGATCGAACAAGGAAACCGCTGATGACGACGACGAATACCGCACTGCGCAAGTGGGTCGAGGAAGCCGCGAAACTCACCCAGCCCGACCGGATCCACTGGTGCACGGGCTCCGACGAGGAACGTGACGAGCTGGTCAAGCACATGCTCGCGACGGGCGACCTGATCGAACTCAACCCGGCGACCTTCCCGAACTGCTATCTGCACCGCTCGCACCCGTCGGACGTGGCGCGTGTCGAACATCTCACCTTCATCTGCACCGGGCACGAGGAAGACGCCGGTCCCAACAACATCTGGATGGACCCGCAGCAGGCGCACGCGAAAATCGACGCACTGTTCGCGGGCTGCATGAAAGGCCGCACGCTTTATGTCGTGCCTTACTGCATGGGTCCGATCACCTCCCCGTACGCGCGCTGCGGCGTCGAGATCACCGACAGCCCGTACGTCGTGCTGAACATGCGGATCATGACGCGCATGGGCACCCAGGCCCTGCAGCGCATCGAACACGAAGGCACCTTCGTCAAGGGGCTGCACTCGGTCGGCGACCTCGACCCCGACAAGCGTTTCATCATGCATTTCCCCGAGGAACTCTCGATCAAGAGCATCGGCTCGGGCTACGGCGGCAACGCGCTGCTCGGCAAGAAGTGCCACGCGCTGCGCATCGCGAGCTACCAGGCCCGTGCGGAAGGCTGGCTCGCCGAGCACATGCTGGTCGTGGGTCTCGAGAACCCGCGCGGCGAGGTCCATTACGTCGCGGCGGCGTTCCCGTCGGCCTGCGGCAAGACCAACCTCGGCATGCTGATTCCGCCCGACACCATGCCGGGCTGGAAAGTCTGGACGATCGGCGAGGACATCGCCTGGCTGCACGTCGGGACCGACGGGCGGCTGCGCGCGATCAACCCCGAAGCCGGTTTTTTCGGCGTCGTGCCGGGCACGAGCCCGAAGACCAATCGCAACGCCTACGAGATGATCCACCACGACACGATCTTCACCAACGTGGCGTTGACGGCGGACAACGAGCCGTGGTGGGAGGGCCGCACCTCGGGCACGCCGGTCGTCGACTGGCAGGGTCGCCCCTACGACAAGGCCACGGCAACCGGGCCGGCGGCCCACCCCAATTCACGTTTCACGGTCTCGGCCAAGCAGAACCCGGCCTACTCGCACCTGATGGAGCACCCCGAAGGCGTGCCGGTCTCGGCGATCCTGTTTGGCGGCCGCCGGCGCGAAGTGGCGCCGCTCGTCTACGAGGCCCGTGATTGGGCGCACGGCGTGATGATCGGAGCCGGCATGGCCTCCGAGACGACCGCGGCGGCCGTCGGCGCCGTCGGCGTCGTACGTCGCGACTCGATGGCGATGAAGCCGTTCTGCGGCTACAACTTCGCCGACTACTGGTCGCACTGGCTCAGCTTCGAAGGGCGCCTGAAACAGTTGCCGAAGATGTACCACGTCAACTGGTTCCGGCAGGACAAGGATGGCAAGTTCCTGTGGCCGGGTTTCGGCGACAACCTGCGCGTGCTTTCCTGGGTCATCGACCGCTGCGAGGGCCGTGCACAGGCCAGGGAAACGCCGATCGGCTTCCTGCCGCGCCCCGAGGACATCGACCTGAAAGGCCTCGCCCTCAGCAACGAGGCGCTGCACCAGTTACTCGACCTCGACGCGTCCGCGTGGCACGCCGAGATCGACGACATCGGCCAGTACCTCGAAGGCTACGGCAAGCGCACGCCGCCGGCACTCCGCGAGAAGTACCAGCAGGTCAAACGCGCGCTGGGGTGAGTCGCCGCGGGGCGCTGCGCCGTTGCGCGGAGCGCCCCGGCGATCCGCCGGCTGCGTCCGGCTCAGTCCTCGAGCCGGTAGCGGATCACGTCCGCCGCATTGGGGTCGGGCGTCCGGCCCAGGCCGATGAACCCCGTGCCCTGCAGCACGATCGAGTCGCGGCGCACGAACGACTCCTTGCCTTCCTGATTCGTGACGAACGTGCCGTTGGTGCTCTGGTCGACGAGCAGGAAGCGGTCGCGGAGCGCCTCGATACGCGCGTGCAGGCGCGAGATCAGCGAGCCCTTCTGCACGACGTCGTTCTCCTCGGCGCGCCCCATCGTGATTTCCTTGCGCACGTCGTCGAGCACGATCTCCCGGCCAAGGTAGTCGACCCGCACGCGCGCGTGCCGGCGACGGTGCCCGCCCACCTCGATCGACGGCAGCATGCTGGTGGCGTCCTCCTGCTGCCAGACGACCTCGTAGAGTTCGATCTCCTCCGCGAGACCGCGCAGCGCGGTGACGTCGACCCGCCGCGACACCGCGCCCCATTCAGGCGAACAACGTCGCATCGCCTCGGCCGACAGGATGACCTGCCCCGCCTTCGCCTGGCTCGTCACCCGGTTCGCCGTGTGGACCGAGGCGCCGAAAATGTCCTTGTGCTCGAACACGACCGGCCCGTAATGGCAGCCGATGCGGATCGACACGTGCTGGCCCTGCACGAGCAGGTCCGGCCGCGCCGCGATATCCTGATGCATCTCGCTCGCAGCGTTGACGGCGTCGTCCGGCGTCGGGAAGATCGCGAGGATCTCGTCGCCGATCGTCTTGATCAGCGTGCCGCGGTTGCGCTCGGTCGCCTCGCGCATGACCTCGATGCAGGCGAGGATCAGCGCGCGCGCGTGGTTGTCGCCGAGCAGCTCGTACAGACGCGTGCTGCCTACGACGTCCGCGAAAAGCACGGCCACTTCCGTTTCGCCGCTGGTCACTCGATGCTCCGCTGGTCGGCCCGCTCGCAGACAGGCCGGAGTCGACAGATGCCGGCCATTATAGCGGGGCCCTCCACCCGCGCCGCTGCGCTTTACGCGGCCCGCCGGAACAGCGCGAGCGATTGCCGCAGGACATCGCCGTCCGCGCCGGGCCGCTGGCCCTGCTCGGTCAGGAAACGGCGCCACGCGCGCGCGTTCGCCAGGCCGGCATGGAGCCCGAGCACATGACGCAGCATCAGCGGCAGACGATGGCCGCGAGCGAGCATGACATCCACGTAGTCCGCATAGGCGAGCAGAACCTGCTCGCGCGACGGCGGCGCAGCGCCGGGACGCAGGAACTCCGCATCGAACGTCGCGAGCAGGTACGGTTCCTGACAGGCCTGCCGCCCAAGCATGACGCCGTCGAAGCGTGGCAGACATTCGCGGACCTGTGCCGCCGTTCGCAGCCCGCCGTTGAGGATGACGGTGAGTCCGGGATGCTCCGCCTTGAGCCGCGCGGGCACGTCGTAGCGCAGCGGCGGAATCTCGCGGTTCTCCTTCGGACTCAGCCCCCGCAGGTGGGCCTTGCGCGCGTGGACGATGAAGACGTCGACGCCCGCCTCATGCACCGTGAGCACGAAACCCTCGAAGAAACCGTAGTCGTCGCGGTCGTCGATGCCGATGCGGCACTTCACGGTGACCGGCACACGGACCGCCTCGCGCATCGCCTGCATGCACTCGGCGACCAGCGCGGGTTCCGCCATCAGGCACGCCCCGAAGCGCCCGCTCTGCACCCGGTCGCTCGGGCAGCCGACGTTCAGGTTGATCTCGTCGTAGCCGAACTGCTCGCCAAGCTTCGCCGCACGTGACAGCAGTTCCGGATCCGCGCCGCCGAGCTGCAGCGCGACCGGGTGTTCCTCGGCAGAAAATCCCAGTAGGCGTTCCGCGTCACCGTGCACCAGCGCCTGCACCGTCACCATCTCGGTGTAGAGCAGCGCGCGCGGACTCAGCAGCCGCAGCAGGAAGCGGCAGTGACGGTCCGTGTGGTCCATCATCGGGGCCACACAGAGGCGGCGGTCGAGGATGCGCGGAGCGCTCACCCGTTTCTGCTCCGCACCTCGCAGGTGCCATCGGTGACTGCGACCGCCGGGGTCACCGCGGCCGCCGGCCCCGACGCAGCCGTCTCGGCGATCAGCCAGTCGACGACCGCCTCGAGCGCCTCCTGCTCGGTGGCCCCGTCGCGCAACGCACTCTCGTACAGGCGCAACTGGCGGTGCGCACTGGTGCCGCGCGCGGGAATCTCGCGGATGCGCTGCACGTCGTCGAGGCAGCCGAGCTCGATGGCATCGTCGCGGACGAGATCGACGACCTGTCCGATCAGTTCGGCGAACGTCGCGATGCGCCGGCTGCCGAGGTCGAGCAGCCCGGCATCGTACGAATAGCGCATCGCCCGCCAGCGGTTCTCGCCGATCAGCAGTGACGGATAGGAGCGCCACTGCTGGTTGTCGCAACGCAGGCGCCAGAGCCGGCGCATCAGGCAGAGGTTCAGCGCCGCGAGGCAGACCGAGTCCTCGAGCGTCGTGCAGGAATCCATGATGCGCGTCTCGAGCGTCGGGTAGCGGGCGCTCGGACGCAGGTCCCACCAGATGCGCGAGATGTCCGCGATCACGCCAGTCTCGATCAGCGTGTCGACGTGGCGGCGGAACTCGCTGTAGCTCGCGAACGTCTCCGGTATTCCCGTGCGCGGGATGCCGTTGAAGACCATGAGCCGGAACGCCATCAGCCCCGTGCGTTCACCCTCCCAGAACGGCGAACTGCACGACAGCGCGAGCAGGTGCGGCAGGAAGTACCGCGCCTGGTTCATCAGGTCGATGCGCAGTTCGTCGTCATCGATGCCGACGTGGACGTGCAGCCCGCAGATCATCATGCGGCGGGCGACCCCCTGCATCTCCTCGAGCAGCGCGACGTAACGCTCCTTGTCCGTGCGTTGCTGCTTGGACGAGAGCGAGAACGGGTGCGTGCCCGCCGCGATCGGCGCAAGCCCGAACCGCGCCGCTTCCTCGACGAGCATGCGACGCAGTTCGACGAGCGAGGCACGCGCGTCGGCGACGCTGCGGCAAACCGGCGTCGCGACCTCCACCTGCGAGCGCAGGAACTCGGGGAACGCGCGCCCGTTCGTGCGCTCGTGCAGGGCCGCAAACAGTTCGGGCGGCGGATCGCTCGCGACCGCACGCGTTGCCGGGTCGACGAGCAGGAACTCCTCCTCGATGCCCAGCGTCAGCGATGGCGCGCCCTGCATGGGGTCAGACCCCACTCAAGTTTTTCTTGACTGGGGTCTGACCCCGGATGAGCGGCGCGAGCACCCTCGCGAGCCGCCGCACCCAGCGCTCGACGCCGGCCGGAGATTGCAGCAGATCCTGCCGGACTTCGATGCACACGTGCGGCAAGCCGTTGGCCTTGGCGTGATGGTCGATCGTGTAATTCGCCGGGTGCTTGCCGCTGTAAGGCTGGTTGTCGCCCACGACGAGACCGGGTTCCGCGCGCAGGGCATCGAGCAGGCGCCGGGCGTTCGCCTCGTCCCGGTCCCACAACACGCCGGCGTGCCACGGTCGATCCTCGTCAGCGTCGCCCAGCCGCGGCGCGAAGCTGTGGACGGCGATGAGCAACGGCGTGACGCCGCGCGAGCGAAAGCCGCGCAGCAGCGCATCGACGCATTGATGGTACGGATCGAAGAACGACGCCAGCCGAAGCCGTCGCTCGTATTCGGTGATGCCCTGGTTGCGCGGAATCCGGCAGCCGTCGCTTTCGACGCGAAACGCTTCGGGATCATCGGGACTCCTGTTGCAGTCGACGACGAGCCGCGAATAACCAGCCAGCACCGCGGGTGCGTCGAGTTCGTGCGCCAGTCCGCGCGACAGCTCGCCGGCGCCGATGTCCCAGGCGACGTGCTGCCAGCTCGGCAGTTCGGGCAGCCCGAGACAGTCGAGGGCACGCGGAACGGCCCGGCTGGCATGGTCGCAGACGATCAGGGCCGACGCCGTGCCATGCTCCTCGAGAACGACGAACGGCGCCGGATCCTCCCGGCCGATCAGAGGTATGGGTGCAAGTGCGGAGGGGGCGGGTGTCGTCACGGGACAGAGAGTGTACACATCGACATCACTCAAGTGCTCTTCCTACAAACGACAGTGAAAGACGGATGTAACTCACTGTTGTCAAAGCTACATCGTGATGACGTTTCAGAGATTTCGCTCGAATACAGGCACCCCGACAACCTCTCAGCGAAGCCTCATCACCGTCGACGTACAGTGCGCGCGCTGCGTTTCGCTATGGTGCCCGGTCCGTTCATAACCACAACGTATTGGTGTCAGCGGTCGCCTACTCCACATAATCTGGTTGCCGACCAACGCTCGACCGGCCTTCAGTGCCGCGTCCATTCAGGCTCACAAGAACCTGATCGGCACCGGGCCCGCCACTCCGCTGTGACTGGCGGCGCAGTCGACGAACCAACGACCCGAGGGTCCACAGAATTGCCAAAGCACGCTCCAGAGCGGGCGGCGCGCGCGTGCGCCCGTCGCTCCGCCTCCCCATTGTTCATGCTCGCCTCGCTCACGGCGAGCGCCCTTCTCGTCACGGGTTGCGTCAAGGACAAGACCGCATCCGCCACCGTCGATACGCCGGACACCCCGCCGGCCGGCGCCGCGCCGCCGCCGTCACCCCCGACACCACCCAGCCGCAGCAAGGTCACGCTGAGCTGGGCGCGTCCGACCAGCAACGAGGATGGCTCGGCGCTGACCAACCTGGGCGGCTACCGCGTGTACTACGGCCAGGTGCCGCACGACTGGAGTACCCGGCTCGAAATCGCACCCGATTCGACCAGCGTCGAGATCGGTGGCCTGACGACCGGCACCTGGTTCTTTGCGGTCACCACGTTCAACTCGGTAGGCGCAGAGAGTGATTTCTCGTCAGTCGCGAGCACGACGATCGGGACCTGAGGTCGCCCGAACCCGGGCCGGACGACTGTCCCGGCCCGGGCGCGTGCCCGCCCCCGGCGGGAAGAGAGGTGTGAGGGCCGTCACAACAGTACAATCCAGTCCGGCCATAACATCCGCGAGAACCCGCCCGAGCGGGCCCAGGGACGTTTTTTTTCGATGAGCCTGCATCCCCTCCTGAAGCAGCAGTTCGAAGAGGCCCGGCAGGAGTCGGGCCAGCTCGACCTGGACAGGCTGCTGCACGCCATCAGCGCCGCGTATGCCGAATGGGAAGAGGAGCGCCGGGGCGTCGTGCGCTCGATGCGCCTGCTGGCCGACGAAACCAATGCCTTCACGCGGGAAGTCCGTGAAAGTGCCGCGATCCAGTTGCAGGTCATCCTCGATCACGTCAAGGACGCGATCCTGACGGTCGACGATGCCGGCCGCATCGAAACGCTCAACACCACCGGCGAACGTGTCTTCGGCTACACCGAGCAGGAAGTGCGGGGCCAGAGGCTCGATCTGCTGATCCCCGCGCTCGCCGGACGCCCGCGCATCGTCGAGTCGCTCGAGGAGTTCGCGACGACCCTCGACAACACCCAGGTGGACCTGGCCCCGCGCGAGACCAGGGGCCGTCATCGGGAGGGCGGACTGTTCGACGCCGAGATCGGCGTCAGCAAGGTCCGGCTCGACAAGCGCGAGGTGTTCATCGTCTGCCTGCGTGACACGACCGATCGCAGGGCCGCGGAGGAGGCGATCCGCGAGAGCGAAGCCCGCTACCGGACGCTGGTCGAGAACGCGCCCGAAGCCATCGTCGTGTTCGACGTCGACCTCGACCGCTTCGTCGAATGCAACGAGAACGCCGTGCGCTTTTTCAAGATGACGCGCGACGAACTGCTCGCCGTGGGCCCCGAGCAGATCAGCGCGCCACTTCAACCCGACGGCAGTCCGTCGTTCAGCGTGGTGCGCGCTTTCATCGAGCGCGCGCTGGCCGGCGAGGCGCCGGCCTTCGAGTGGACGCACCGCGACGCACTCGGGCACAACATCCCCTGCGAAGTGCGCCTCGTACGCCTGCCCTCCACCGGTCGCCGACTGGTCCGCGGCAGCATCACCGACATCACGGAGCGCAAGCGCAACGAGTTGCTGGCCGCAGGCGACCGTCGCGTGTTCGAGCGCATCACCAGCGACGCGGATCTCACCGTGACGCTCGAGGCAATCACGGAGACCGCGGAGCGGGTCACACCCGACGGTTTCTGCACCATCTCGCTCTATGATGCCGAAACGAACGCGCTGACCCACGTGGCCGGCCAGCGCCTGCCGAAACCGTACCTGGACGCGAAGCGGCGCGTGGAGGTCGGCCCGCGCAACGGCTCCTGTGCTGCCGCGGTCTTCCTGCAGCGGCAGGTCATCGTCGCGGAAATCACTCGCGACGCCCTCTGGGAACACGTCCGTGGTCCCGCTGTCCAGGCGGGCATGCGCGCCTGCTGGTCGACACCCGTGCGCGCCTCGGATGGCCGGGTGCTCGGCACGGTCGCATTGTATTTCCGGCAACCGCGCAGTCCGCTGCGGCGGGACTTCGAGCTCATGTCCCGGCTCACGGCGCTGGCGGGCATCGCCATCGAGCGCAAGCGCTCGGAGGACGCCCTGCGTCGCAGCGAGGCGCAGTACCGGAGCCTCTTCGAGAACGTCATCGAGGGCGTGTATCGCTCGACCGTGCAGGGGAAGTTCGAGGCCGTCAACCCGGCACTCGTGCAGATGCTCGGTTACGAGAGCGCGGACGCGCTGCTCGCGATTCCCGATACGGCCTCGCTTTACGCGAATCCCGCCGAGCGTGAACGCCTCCTCGCGGCGCTGCACCGCGACGGCATCGTGCGGGAGGCCGAGAGCCAGCTTCGCCGGCGTGACGGCACGCTGATCACCGCGCAGGAGAACGCACGCGTCATCCGTGCTCCAGGCGGCCGCATCCTGGGCTACGAGGGGACGCTGACGGACACCACCGAACGCAAGCGTGCCGAGTTGCAGCTCTACGAGGAAAAGGAAAAGGCGCAGGTGACGCTGCAGTGCATCGGCGACGCGGTCATCACGACCGATGCCGACGGACGCGTCGAATACCTGAACCCGGTCGCGGAGGAACTCACGGGCTGGAACTCGCACGAAGCACGCGGCCGGCCCGTCGCGGAGGTCTTCAACGTCATCTCCGAAGCGACCCGCGCGCCCGTCGACAGTCCCATCGTGCTTTGCCTGCTGGAAGGGCGCGTGGTCGACATGGAGGAGCCCTCGCTGCTCGTCAGCCGGCGCGGGCAGGAGATCTCGGTGCAGGACTCGGCGGCGCCGATCCGCGACCGCAGCGGGCGTCTCATCGGCGTCGTCATGGTGTTCCACGACGTGAGCCACGAGCGTCGCCTGCAGCGTGCCCTCTCCTATCAGGCGACCCACGACCAGCTCACCGGGCTGATCAACCGGCGCGAGTTCGAGCACCGCCTCAACGAGGCGCTGCTGACGGCGCGCAACGACCCGGGCGTCCGCCACGTCGTCATGTACCTCGACCTCGACCAGTTCAAGGTTGTCAACGACACCTGTGGCCATCAGGCCGGCGACCGGCTGCTCAAGCAGATCACGAGCGTGCTGCAGACGCGCGTGCGCGCCTCCGACCTGCTCGCGCGTCTCGGCGGCGACGAGTTCGGCGTCCTGCTGCATGACTGCGACATGGACATGGCCCAGCGCATCGCCGAGGACCTGCGCCAGGCGATCCAGGACTTCCGCTTCGTCTGGCAGGACCGGGTCATGAACGTCGGCGTCTCGATCGGCCTCGCCGGGATGGACGGCGAAGGCGACACGCTTTCGACGATCATGTCCGCGGCCGACGTCGCGTGCTATTCGGCGAAGGAATCGGGGCGCAACCGCGTCCACAGGTACAGCGACGGCCGGGTTCCCGAACGGCATCGCGAGATGCAATGGGTCTCGCGCATCAACCGCGCCTGCGACGAAGATCGTCTCGAGCTCTTCTGCCAGCCGATCGTGCCGATCCGCAACGACAGCGCTGCGGTACGCCAGTTCGAGCTGCTGCTGCGCATGCGCGACGAGAACGGCGAGCTGGTGCAGCCCAACGAGTTCATCCCGGCGGCGGAGCGCTTCAACCTGATGCCGGCGATCGACCGCTGGGTCGTCCGGCAGGCCTGCCGGAAGCTGGCGCACCGCCGCGGCACGGGTGCGCCGGTCGCGCCCTACAGCCTCGCCATCAACGTCTCGACGACGACGATCAACGACGAGCAGTTTCTCGACTTCGTGCTCGCCGAACTGGCGGCCAGCGACCTGCACCCGGGCGCGCTCTGTTTCGAGCTCACCGAGACGACGGCCATGACCTCGCTCGCCGCAGCCACGCATTTCATCCGCGAGCTGCGCAAGCGCGACGTCCGGTTTTCGCTGGACGACTTCGGCAGCGGACTCTCGTCGTTCATGTTCCTGAAGAACCTGCCTGTCGACTTCATCAAGATCGACGGGCAGTTCGTGCACAACGTCGCGCACGACCCGATCGATCGCAGCATGGTCGATGCGATCACGCAGATCGCCGGCACGATGGGCATCGCCACCATCGCCGAACGCGTCGACTCGCCCGAGGTGCTCGAGCAGCTCGCCGCGATCGGCGTGCAGTACGCGCAGGGTCGCTTCGTGGCGCCACCCCAGCCCGTCGAAGAGTTCGACGCGCTGCTGGTCTCCTCCCCCCGGCGACCCGGCAAGACCCTCGATCGCCTGGTGGGCTGAGTCTGGCCGGCGGGACGCCTGCCATCGGACGCCGGGTCACTCGTCCTCGGTGGCTCCCCGCCCGGCCCGCTTGCGGTCATGCTCCTTCAGCAGGCGCTTGCGCAGGCGGATCGACGACGGCGTGATCTCGACGAGTTCGTCGTCCTCGATGAACTCCATGGCCTGCTCGAGCGTGTAGCGCACCGGCGTGGTCAGGATGATGTTCTCGTCGCGGCCCGCCGCGCGGATGTTGGTGAGCTTCTTGGCCTTGAGCGGGTTGACGACCAGGTCGTTGTCGCGCGAATGGATGCCGATCACCTGGCCTTCGTAGACTTCGTCGCCGTGGCCGATCATCAGCTTGCCGCGCTCCTGCAGGTTGAAGAGCGCGTAGGCGAGCGCCGTGCCCTGCGCGTTGGAGATCATCACGCCGTTCTGGCGACTGGCGATGCCGCGCTCGGAGACCGGCGCGTAGTGGTCAAAGACGTGGAACAGCAGGCCGAGGCCCGACGTGATGGTGCGGAACTCGGTCTGGAAGCCGATCAGGCCGCGCGCCGGAATCACATAGTCGAGACGCACGCGCCCCTTGCCGTCCGGATGCATGGCCTGCAGTTGCGCGCCACGGCTGCCGAGCGCGGTCATCACGGCACCCTGGCTCGAGTCCTCGATGTCGACGGCGAGGATCTCGAACGGCTCGTTCCTGACGCCGTCGATCTCCTTGATCACCACGCGAGGCCGCGAGACGGCGATCTCGTAGCCCTCGCGGCGCATGTTCTCGAGCAGTACGCCCAGGTGCAGCTCGCCGCGACCGTAGACCTGATACTTGTCGGGGTCGTCGGTCTCCTCGACGCGCAGCGCGACGTTGGTCAACGCTTCGCGCAACAGTCGTTCGCGGATCTGGCGGCTGGTGAGGTACTTGCCCTCGCGCCCCGCGAACGGCGAGGTGTTGACCTCGAAGGTCATGCCGATGGTCGGCTCGTCGACGACGAGCGGCGGCAGCGCCTCCGGCTGCGCCGGGTCGCAGAGCGTGTCGGAAATCGCCGGCTGCTCGATGCCCGCAAACGCGACGATGTCGCCGGCCCCCGCCTCCTCGACCTCCACGCGGTTCAGTCCGTGAAAGCCCAGCACCTGCAGGATCTTCTCGTTGCGTGCATGGCCCGTCCGGTCGACGACCGTGACCTGCTGACCCCGGCGGATGCGGCCGCGCTTGATGCGGCCAATGCCGATCGCGCCGACATAGCTCGAGTAGTCGAGCTGTGACACCTGCAGTTGCAGCGGACCGTCGAGGTTCACGTCGGGCGGCGGGCAATGGCGCAGGATGGTCTCGAACAGCGCGCCCATGTCGCCACCGCGGTGACCCGGATCGAACGTCGCAAAGCCCTGGATGGCCGAGGCATAGACCACGGGAAAGTCGAGCTGCGCCTCGGTCGCGCCCAGCCGGTCGAACAGGTCGAAGGTCTGGTCGAGCACCCAGTTCGGGCGCGCCTCGGGCCGGTCGATCTTGTTGATGACGACGATCGGCCGCAGCCCGTGCGCGAACGCCTTCTGCGTCACGAAGCGCGTCTGCGGCATGGGACCGTCGACGGCGTCGACGAGCAGCAGCACCGAGTCGACCATCGACAGCACGCGCTCGACTTCGCCGCCGAAGTCGGCGTGCCCGGGCGTGTCGACGATGTTGATGCGGTAGTCCTGCCAGCGGATCGCCGTGTTCTTGGCCAGGATAGTGATGCCGCGCTCGCGCTCGAGCGCGTTCGAGTCCATGACGCGCTCGGGCACCACGGTGCGCGCGTCGAAGGTACCGGACTGCTTCAGGAGCTGGTCGACCAGCGTGGTCTTGCCATGGTCGACGTGCGCGATGATCGCGACGTTACGGAGGTTCAGGGTGGGGTTCGCGGACACGGAAAACGCCTGAGCCCGGGAAGCGGACCCGAAAAAAGGGCGCGAAGTATAGCTGATCGCCGCATTGCTGCGGTCGCGTCAGTCGATCCTGACGGCAGGACCGGAAAAGAGAACGCCCCTTGCGGGGCGTTCTCATGCGGACTCTGCCTCGATCGGGTCAGGCCCTGCGACGCAGGTTCCTGACGAGACCGAGCAGCATCAGGCCGAGGACCATGAACGGCCCCGACGCGCCGCCGCCACCACTGCTCGGCGGCTTGCCCGACGACACGACGAGGTTCACGGCCGTGCCGGTGTTCACGCTGCTGCCGGCCGCGGGAGTCTGCGAGATCACGTTGCCCGACGCCACGCTGCTGCTCGACTGCTGCGTGACCGTGCCCACGGCCAGCCCGGCGCCCGTGATTGCCGTGCTCGCCGCGGACTGCGACTGACCGACGACGTTCGGGACCGCAACCTGCGGCGGCCCGCTGGAAACGACCAGGTTGACGGCCGAGTTCTCGTTGACGGTCGTGCCGGCCGCCGGCGACTGCGAGATCACGCTGCCGGCCGCAACGGTCGTGCTGTTCTGCGGCGTGACCGTACCCACCGCGAGATGGGCGTTCGTCAGGGCCGTGGTCGCGGCCGACTGTGTCTGGCCGACGACGTTGGGCACCGTCACCTGCACGGGCCCGAGGGAGACGACGATGTTCACGCTGGAATTCGGCGCGACGGCCGTACCGACGGTCGGCGTCTGCGTGATGACGAGACCGGCCGCCACCACATTGCTGTTGCTCGTGGTCACCGTCCCGAGCCGGAGGCCTTGTGCGGTCAGGATCGTGGTGGCTTCCGCCTGCGTATGGCCGCGCACGTCGGGCGCCAGCACCGGCGTGCAGCGCGTGAACTTCGCGCTTGCCGGCGCCGCCTGGCCCGCCACCGTCACCGTGAGCGTGTGCTCATCGCAGTCCGCGATGGCCGAGACGAACGACAGCAGGTACTCGTTGTTGAGCAACTGCGAAATCGCGACGTAGGCGTCACCGATCTCGGGCGCCGTGGGCGCCGGATAGAAGTCGCCTCCGGTCTGGTCGGCCAGGGCGTTCAGGATCGACTGTGCGTTCGGCGGCGAAAAGTCGCCGACGCCGATCGTGAAGATCGCGATGCCGGCGTCGTTGGCGTCGCCGACGGCTTCGTTGATGTCCGCGGTCGACTCGTTCTCGGCGCCGTCGCTGATGAGGATGATGGCCTTGGGACCCGCCGGCAGCCCAACCGGCGGCGACGTGAACTGCGACGTGGCCGTGATGACCGCGTCGAAGATGTTCGTGCCGGAGCCGGGGTAGTCCGTCGATACGGCGGCGAGCAGCGCCGTGTTGCCCGTGTCGTTGATCGCGGTGAACGGTTGTACGACCGACGCGCCCTTCTTGCCGTTGAACTTCACGATGGCCGCGTAATCGCCGACGGCCATGCTCTCGATGAACTCCGTCACCGCCTGCTCCATCGCGGCACGGGCGGCGGTCTGCACCGAGTAGCTGTAATCCATCGCAAAGACGACGGTGACGTGCTGGCCCGGATCGCTCACGGGCGGCTGCTGCACCGGCGGCGTGGCGATGTTCGTGCCGTCGACGGCAACCGTGAAGTCGGCCGCGCCGAGGCCGCCGACCGGGTTGCCACCCGCATCGGTGACTGTCACGTAGGCGCGGATCGGATCGCCGATCGGACGCGCCTCGACACGCAGGGCCACCTCGGCCTGAGCCTGCCCCGCGAGCATGATCGGGATCATCGCGAGCAGCCCGGCCGCCCGGGCACGCCGGCCGCCGACGCTGTCGGGCTTCCCGAACCGGCGCGTGAGGAACGCGCCGCGCAGGCCCGCGCAGAGCCCCCGGATAGACTTCATGTTGCCACTCCTGCTTGCATTCTGTTGCTGCTTCCAGTCCCTGGGGACTGGCCGCGATGATGCCTGCTTCCGCGCAGCGGGGCTCGGAAATCAGTCGCCGGGGTGTGCAATTGTGAGAGGCCGGTCACGATTTCGGGCCGCGGGACCTGGCCGGTGACCGTCCGCCCGCTGTCTTCGTCGCGTGGCGGTCGTCCGGGGGGCCTATGGGACCGGACCGGGCTTGCCAGGCAGGGGCGCCCCGTGGTTCGGCAGCCGTACGCCGAGCCGCCTCAGCACCGACTTGAGCCACGGCTTGACGCGGAAATACCAGGCGTCGATCAGCGCGGTCCGCAGCGACGGCCGGAACACGAAGACGAGATCGGTCGCGCGCGCCGTGTCCGTCCAGCGCAGCTTGTTGTTGAGGAAGGCGCCGAGGAAGTCGTAGGTCGCATAGCGCCCCTCGCGCATCAGCCCTGCCAGTTCCATCGACTCGAGCAGCGTGCCAGGTGACGCCGCCCTGAAATGCTCATCGTGCACGATCTGCGCCGAGTGGTAGGTGTCCCCGCGCATGACGGCGATCGTCGCGGCGGCCGGCCGGCCACCGCAGGACAGCACGAGAATGCGCGCGCACCCCCGCTCGGCCAGGCTGTCGAGCCAGCCGGCATAGAAGGCCTGGTAGGCTTCGGACTGGCTGTGCTCGACGCGCTCGCGCCGCTTCCAGCTCTTGCGATGCAGCCCCAGCACGATGCCGAATGCCTCGCGGATCTCGGCGGGCGACTGATAGAGCCTGAGTTCCACCTCGCCCAGCGTCTCGAGCCGGCGGCGCGCCGCGCGCAGGTTCTTGCGCAACTTGCTGCCCCGCGAGCGCAGGTAGGCATCGAAATCCTGGCGCAGGTCGAGCCACGGGCAGACGTGCGAGAAAATGGCCCGGTACCAGAGCCCGTGCCGTGCGGCGAACTCGCGCAGCAACGCGACCTCCAAATCGCCCGCGGGCTTTTCGTCGACGCGGATGACGTCCCAGTCGCCGCGCCGCTGCCACAGCGTCTCGAACGCACAGCGGTAGGCCTCGGTGTCGAACGCGCCGAGCCCGAGCCGCGGCCGGTTCACGTCCATGATCATCGCGACGGGCTCGAGCATGCGCACCGGCAGTCCGATCATCTCGAAACGACGTGAGATCTGCAGCGGCAGCGCGAGCACCGGCTCGCCGTCGCGCTCGACGACCAGCAGGCGCAGTTCCTTGCCCTCGCCGAGGTGCCGCCACCAGCGCGACAGGTAGTCCCAGCCCTGCCACGGCGTCGGGTCCCCGGAGCGAGCGAGCAGCTCGTCCCACCAGGCCCGCACGGCCTGCCAGTCGTCGGCACTCGTCAGCACGCGGCAATGGAGCCCCGCATTGCGCGCGGCCGCTGCATGTGCCTCAGCTTCCGAAACTCCACCGGACCTGTCTGTCATCATCGCGATCGTCGTTGGCTGATGCGCGTCACCTGTTCGCACTTTGCGATGTCCTGCACCGCCGGGCGACGGAGGCGGATGGCATACTACGTCGATGTTCGAAGACTGGCGCAAACTGCTGTCGCTCTTTTCGGCGCAGGAGCGGCGCCGGATCGGCCTCCTGCTGGTGGTGTCGACGCTGACAGGGCTCATGCAGGCGGTCGGAATCGCCTCGGTCATGCCGTTCATCGCGGTCGTCGCCGATCCGGCGATGGTCACCGAAAGTCCGTACCTGGCGCAGGTCTACGCCGCCCTCGGGTTCACGGACACGCACCAGTTGCTGCTGGTGCTCGGCGTGTTCGCGCTCGTAACGCTGCTGCTGACCAACGCCCTGGTCGGTGTGAACGCGTGGCTGACGCTGCGCATCTGCCATCTCGGCGAATACGACCTCGCGCGGCGGCTGTTGCAGCGCTACATGACGCTGCCCTTCGCACAGGTCCGGCAGCGCAACTCGTCGGACCTGGTCCGCATGCTCGTCGCGGAGATCGACCGGGTGGTGATCGTCACGCTGATGGCCGGCATCGGCGTGTTCTCCGACGCGATCACGACGCTGTTCATCGTCGGCATGCTGCTGCTGCTGCACCCGTGGGTCACGCTCGCCACGCTGCTGGTCCTCGCGCTCGCGTATGTGGGAATCTACTGGAAGGTCACGCCGTCCGTCGTCCGGCTGGGGGCCGAGTTTCCCGGCCTGAGCGCCGAGATCTTCCGGCACGCGAACGAAGCCCTCGGGGCCGCGCGGGAAATACGCCTGCTCGGACGCGCCGGACATTTCGTCGACCGCTTTGCACGACCGCTGCTGCGCTCGTCGCGCAACGCCATCCGCTACAGCACGCTCAATCTCGTACCGGGGCAGGTCCTGGAACTCGTGGCCTTCGGCGGGCTCATCGCAGTCACGATCTACCTGGTCGGGCGCACGCAGGATGGCGGCGAAATCCTGCCGATGATTGCGATGTTCGGGTTTGCCGCGTACCGGCTGATTCCCGCCATCGAGGGCATCGTCGACGGTGTGGAAGCCATTCGCTACAACATGGCCGCCATCGACCCGCTGTGGCGCGATCTCGGTGGCGGCACGGAACCGACGCCGACGTCCGCCGTGGCGGTGATCCGGCCCCGGGCCGGGATCCGGCTCGAGTCGGTACGCTTCCGACATCCGGGAGCCCGGTGCGACACGTTGCACGGTGTCGACCTGCAGTTCGAGGCCGAACGGTGGACCTGCCTGGTGGGGCCGACCGGCGCCGGCAAGTCGACGGTCATCGACGTGCTGACGGGTCTGCTGGAGCCCACCGTGGGCCGCCTGATCGTCGACGATACCCCGATCACGGCCGGCAATCTGCGCGGCTGGCAGGACAGCATCGGCTACGTGGCGCAGTCGGTGTACCTGATCGACGACACCATCGCCAGCAACATTGCGTTCGGGCTCGCGTCGCACGAAATCGATGCGGAGCGGCTCGCACGGGTCGCGCGGCTCGCCGGGATCCACGACTTCATCACGCAGGACCTGCCGGACGGCTACCAGACCATGGTCGGCGAGCGTGGCGCCCGACTGAGCGGCGGCCAGCGCCAGCGCATCGGTATTGCCCGGGCGCTCTATCACGATCCGCCGGTGCTCGTGCTCGACGAGGCAACCAACGAACTCGACCTGGCGACCGAGGGTCGTATCCTGCATTCGCTGCGCCAGCTCGCGGGCCGGACGATCGTGTTCGTCTCGCACAAGCCCTCGGTCGCCGCGTCATGCGACCGGGTCTACGTGCTGGACCGCGGCCGCGTGATCGCGGGCGGCAGCTACGCGGTCCTCGCCCAATCGGGGTCGCCGCATCGCGAATTGCTCGCCGAGCCGTGACGCGACTCAGTCCTGGCAAAGAACGGCCGCGGGATCGCGTTCGCTGCTGAGGTCGACGAGTTCGCAGCCGGCCGCGACACCGGCCGCCACGGCATCGGCGCCGGGCTGGCCGAGTGAATAGACGCGGAACCGTTCGAGTCCGGGGGTGAGGTAGTTCTGCGCGATGCGCTCGACGTCCCCGACGAGCGGCGCCGGCACACCCCAGGTCATCTTGCCGACGAGACGCCCCCTGCGCCGCACGACCAGCGGACAGCGGCTCAGGAACCCGAGGTTCGCGGCGGTCAGGTCGAAGGGCCGGAAGAACAGCGTATCCCTGCTCCAGCCGTCGTGAATGGCACCGCCCCAGCGCCGCTTGAGCTGCAGCACGCCGTCCGAGAGCGACGGCCGACTGCCGCAGTAGTCCGCCTCGTCGTAACCGTTCTCGAACGCGTACAGGAGCCCGAAGTAATACAGCGCCGGAAACGCGCCTTTGGGCTGCTGCCCCGATTCGACGCCGTGGGTACCCGCCCACAGGAACTGCAGGCGGTTGCGCTCCCCGTACATCACCTGGCCGGCGATCGGCTCGCCGTCCGCCAGCACCTGCATCAACGCACCACGCTCGACGCAGTATTCGATCTTCCACTCGGGCTCCACGTAGGCCGCCCCGCCGAAGCGGTGCCTGACGTGCGGCACGTACATGTCGTGGTAGAAGCGGCTGATCGCCGCGTCGTCCTGCACGATCCGGTATGCGAGCCGGTGACGACGGATCTTGCGGAGGTCCTCGCGCCGCGCGGACCCACGCAACTGCACGAACACGTCATCCCAGCGCGCCGGCAGGCACATGCGCTGGTCGACCCATGCAGGTGCTTCGAGCAGGCCCCGCCCGCGCAGCAGCCAGTGGTACGGCCAGGGCAGGTCCGCGACGAACAGATCGACCTGCCCGCGCGCATCCCGCAGCCAGCGTCGCGCCTGCCACATGGGCAGCGCCTGCCGTTCCTCCTCGGCCCGGTGCTGGTCGTAGAGCAACCCAAGGACGTAGGCGAGATGATCGCCGGACCCGAAATACGACATGCGCAGCGGCGCGCCGGTGCCTTTCTCCGCGCCGACGTAACGATGCATGACGGCAACGCGCGTGCGCGCGGACTCCAGGTACTCCTGTCCGGTGTAATAGCGCCGCACGACGTCCGCACGCAGCCTCGCGATGCCCGCCGGTTCGCCCTGTCGCGGCCTCCGCACGGGTGAGGCGGGTTGTGGCAGGACGACGGACGCCGCTTCGCCGGAAGTGCCGGGACTGTCCGGCCGGACGCGCTGGTTGTGATCCACGTCAGGTTCCGTAGTGCTGTGCATGACACAATTCCGCAAGCCAACCCAATCGACCTGAACGGACCACCGAGTGCAACGATTGCAGGTTAGACGCCTGTCGGCGCTGGACCACACCGCCGTCGTGGCCGTCGAGCGTCGCATATATCCGTCCGGAATGCAGGAGCGTGCCGAACTGATCGCGGCACGACTGCGGTTCGAGGACGAGCGGTATTCATCGCTGAACCTCGGCCTGTTCGACGGCGATGCGCTGGTCGGCTATGTGCTGGCACACCTCGACGACGGCGCGGAATTCCGCGACGCAGGCATCGGCGACAACATATACATCGCCGACCTGGCCGTCCTGTCGCTGCACCGGCGCCAGCTCGTGCAACTGATGACCGCGCTGGCGCGGGAGGCCCGCCTCGAATATCCGGGGCTGCCGCTCGTCGCACACGCCATCGGCACGACGGGCGAGATGTGGCGCCGTCATCCGTCCCTGTTCCGGCGTCTCGGCCTGGTCCTCTCGCGCAAGGTCGATCACATTCCGATGCCGGGAGGGCACGCAGCGTCGCTGATGGTCTGGATGCCCGCGCCCGACGCCCTGCCCGCGACGCGGCCCCGAAGGCCTGCCGAGACGATCCAGACACGGTCGGGCCGTCGGCTGGAGGTGCGTGTCATCAACGACGAAGACGGGCTGCGGGCGCTGGAATCCGCCTGGACAGGTCTCGAATCGGCGGTGCCCGGGCTGACGATGTTCCAGACGTTTGCCTATCAAGCCGCCTGGGTGCGCGCCTTCGGTCTCGGCCAGGAGTTGCTCGTGCTGTGCATCCAGGACGGCCCGGAAGTCGTCGGCATCGCGCCCTTCCAGATCTCTCCCGTCTACATCTACGGCAAGGTGCACCGGCAACTGAGCTTCCTCGGCGCGCCGTGGGAAGTGGACCGGCCGCGGTTCCTCTTTGCCCGGGACGTCGAAGACTGCGCTCGTGCGACCACCCGGACGCTGCTCACGCTTCGAGATCGCTGGGACATGATCTGGTTTCACGAGCAGGACGCCGCCGATCCCGTGCTCGCGGCATTCTGCGACGAACTCGCGGCGGGCGGGCTGCTGCACGGGCGCGCCCCGGGCTCGCATTGCCCCTACCTCACCCTGCACGGCACCTGGCAGCAATTCCTCGCCGGCAGATCGCAGAAGTTCCGCAAGAACCTGCGCGCGTCGCGGCGCAAGCTCGAGAGCCTCGGACGGCTCGAATACGATTGCACTGCTGGCGACTCCGGAAAGCTGCATTCGCTGTTCACCGAGTACGAAGCCCTCGAGGCGCGCAGCTGGAAGGCCAGGGGCGGCGTCGGCGTGACGCAGAGCCTGGAGCATCTGCGCTTTTATCGCCAGCTGATCGGAGCCTTCGGCGACCAGGGCCGATTCGTCGTGCGCACCCTGCGGCTCGACGGCCAGCTCGTGGCCGCCACATTCGGCGTCGTCCACGGCCGCACCTACTATTCGCTGCACATCGCGCATGACGCAGCCTACGCGGCCTGTTCGCCGGGCACGCTGCTCGAGGCCATGGAACTCGAGGAATGCTTCGGCGCCGGTCTCGACGAATACGAATTCCTCGGCGGTTTCCTCAAGAACAAGGTCCGCTGGACGGACCAGATGCGCGACACGGTCTTCGTGCACCTGTACCAACGGCGCCCGCGGCTGCTCGCCGGCTACGCGTACTACTTCCTCGCCAAGCCGCGGCTGAAACGGATGCTCGACCGGCTGGGATTGCGCCGGCTGGTCAAGGCCCGCACCGATCGCGTCGACGCGGCCGCCTGAGCCACCGCGGGGACGAAGTCGCTGAAAGCAGCACCGCGGGTCGACGGGCCACATGGCTTCACGCGGCTCCCGACGCCAGGCTGCGAATCGGCCGCAGCTTGCCATCCGGTCTTGGCAACGGGTCCGGCGTGCAGCTGACCCGCAGCGGCAGTCCCGGGCAAAGCCAGGTCACCGCCTGCTGCGCGCGTGCCGCGAGCGCGGGGCCGTCGTCGCCACCGCAACGCAGCGTCACCTCGACGCTGCGATCGGCCTGCTGCGTCACGCGGTATTCCGCCACGCCGGCGAGTGCCTCGAGCGTCGTGATCAGGCGATACGGCGACAGACGCGTGCCGTCCGTGAGCACGAGCGAGTCGATGCGCCGGCCGAGGAACGCCGTGATCGGATGCTCCGGCCGGGTGAGGTCGCGACGCACCAGGTCGCCGGTATCGAAACGCAGCAGCGGCAACGCCCCGCCTCGCAGGTCGGTCACGACGAGACGCTCGAGATCGTCGCCGCCTTCGGCGAGTGGCAGGAATTCGAGCAGGAAATCCCGGCGCGCGACCCGATAATCTTCCATGCCTGCCGGGCGATAGGCCAGCAGGCCGAGTTCCGTCATGCCGTAGAAATCGGTGACGTCGGTACCGAATGCATCCTGCAGTATGCGGCGCTGCTGCGGCAGCAACTGCTCGCCGGTACTGATGACGCGGCGCGGCAGGTATCGCGTCGCGGCGGCCGGCAGGCGGGCCGCGAGGTCGAGCAGCGCGCTGAGCGGTCCGTAGACCACGTGCGGACGCGTGCGGGCGAAGGATGCGGCGATCGCCGACTCCGGCGAATCGAGGTCGACGTACTGCCAGCCGAGCCGGCTCGCCCAGCGCTGACGCGACTCGATCATCGCCGTGGGCTGGCTGGATACCACGAGGATGCGTCGACCCGGGAAATATCCGTTCGCGAGCAGTGCCGTCAGGAAACGCATGCGACGCGCACGGTGCGCGGACGCGTCGATGCGCATCGTGAAGGCCTGACCCGACGAGCCGCTGGTCGGTTCGGTCGCCAGGTCTGCGCCCGCGAAGCGTCGGTCCAGCAATTCCGTCGGACCGGCCGCGAGCAGGTCGGCCTTGCGCAGCAGCGGCAGTTCGCCAAAGCGGCGCACCACCGCGTCCGGATCGTCAGCCGGGGTCAGACCCCAGTGCCGGCGATAGAGCGGGACGTGCCGGACGGCCGTCGCGACGACACGGGCGAGCGCCGCCTGCCTGCCTGTCTGCGAATGCGCCACCCCGACCGTCGACGTGGCCCATCCGGGCAATCGCGGCAGTCGGCTCAAGCAAGTGCGTCCGGCGCGGGCTCGCCATCGACGATGGCGAGCAGTTCGCTCTCGGTGCGCGCCGCGAGTCGCGCACAGCGCTCGACGACGACGTCGCGGCTCTCGGCCAGCGCATCGCGAACCTGGGCCTCGAAGCGGCTCACGGTGGCCTCCGGTCGACTCAGGTAGTCGTTGAGCCAGGTCAGGCGTTCCGGCACGCCGAGCATCTGGAAGAGGCCGGCGAATTTCTGGTTGTACGCGAGCCCGACGATCGGCACGCCCATGCTGGCGCCGAAGATCATCGGGTGCATGCGCGCGGAGACGAGCAGCCGCAGCCGTCCGGTCACGGCTTTGTAGAGTGCCGGGTCGTCGATGATCACATCGTGGATGGCCAGCCCCGGAACCGCCGCCCGCAGCAGATCGCCCGTCGACTGGTCGGCCTCGTGCGCCACCGTGTATGTCGGCAGCAGCAGGACTTCGGCACCGAGTCCCACCGCGATCCGGCGGACGGCGGCGCCGAGACGGGCGATGAAGCCCGTGAGCTGCGCGTCGGCCTGCGGGGCGCGCAGGCCGAGTTCAGCCCGCACGCGATGCGGCACGAAGCCGCCGAGCGGGTGAAACCAGCGTCGCAACGCGAGCCCGATCAGCGGGCGATCGGTCGGCACGCCGTGCCGTCGCAGACATTCGACCGCCGCCGCGTCGCTCGCCGGCGTGAGCATGAATGCCGCGTCCGGCACCACGCGGACCGGCCGCCCTGTGCACAGTTGCAGGTCGCGCCGCGCCAGCTCGTCACGGACCGAGAATCGATCCATCAGGCGACACGCCCAGCGCGCCGCGATGCGACCTTCGAAATGTTCCAGCGGCCCGGCCCCGATGGCCATGCCGGCTACCCGCGCACCGACGGCGCGCAACAGCGCGAGGCGCAACGCCCAGAACGGCATCTTGACGCGGCTCTCGTCGTCCTGGAACAGCCCACCCCCCGCGACGATGACGCGATCGCTTCGCGCCGCCGCTCGCACCTGCGGCAGCAGGCCACGAAACGCGCGCGGCACGATGGCCCGCACCGTCGGACCCGGCAGCCGACGGCCGGCCACGCCCGAGATGACGATGTCCACGTGGCGACGCTGCGTCGCCAGACGCTCGCACAGTGCGGTCAGGATGGCGTCGTCGCCGAGGTTGTAGTCGGAATCGCCGCCGAGGATCAGCACTTGGCCCATCGCGCGTACTCAAAGCTCCCCTGGCAGCGTGCCTTCGGCCGGCACGGTGCCGACCGTGTGTGGATCTTGCCTGTACGTTTCATTGTATGACCCTTGGCACGCGAGCCGTTACGAAACCGGCGCCTGCGGTCCGCACTTCCGTGGCCCGCGTCACATCCACGCCAAGGGCCTGGATCACCCGGCCGTGGTCGGCCGCGCAGCCGGTATCGACATCGTCCGGCGCAGACGGCGATGATGCGCCCGCGGAGGATGGAACATGGCCGCACGCAGCCATGGCCGCCGCCCGATCATCGAATTCCGCCGCAAGCCGTGGAGGACAGACCGCCGTGACACGCTACGACTACGTCAGGACGCGCCGTGAAGACGTGAAACCGCTGCCAAAGCAGCACATGGGCCTGGTGCGTGCGTTCCTGAAGACCTTCACGCGGATCAACGTCTGGGTGTACGTGGCGACCGGAGGCCGGTTGCTGAACAGGTTTCCGGGCGGCTATCCGATCTGCGTCGTCTCGACCCGCGGCGCGAAGACAGGCAAGCGGCGCGACATCGCCCTGATCCACCTGCCGTATGGCGACGACAAACTCATGGTGGCGTCGCAGGGCGGCGCCGACACCCACCCCACCTGGTACTACAACGTCAAGGCGCACCCCGAGGTCTCGATCAGGGTGGGCGCCGAGCAGCACCGCTATCGCGCGCGACAGGTCAGCGACGACGAGAAGCGCGCCTTATGGCCGCACCTGCTGTCCTTCTATCCGCCGTTCGACGAGTACCAGGCGCGGACAGACCGCAATATTCCCGTGTTCCGCTGTGCGCGTATCGACGACGGACACAAGTGATCCGTCCTGACCGGACGCCCTGAGCCTGCGCTGCCTGCCCTGTCGCTTCAGCCATCTGGCGGAGAGGGTGGGATTCGAACCCACGGTCCCCGTGAAGGGACGCCGGTTTTCAAGACCGGTGCAATCAACCGCTCTGCCACCTCTCCGGGCGATTTCGGCACAGGGCACGCGCATTATCCACGAAGGAAGCGCACGTCGCCGCGCAGGCCGCGCCTGCGTCACCCTTTGATCACTTCCGCCCCACCCATGTACCGGCGCAGCACGTCCGGCACGGCGACGCTGCCGTCGCCCTGCTGGTAGTTCTCCACGACCGCGACGAGTGTGCGCCCGACCGCGAGCCCCGACCCGTTCAGCGTGTGCACGGGCTCGGGCTTCCCGGTCGCCGGATTGCGCCAGCGCGCCTGCATGCGTCGCGCCTGGAACGCCTCGCAGTTCGAGCACGAGGAAATCTCGCGGTACTTCTGCTGCCCCGGCAGCCAGACCTCGATGTCGTACGTCTTGGCGCTGCCGAAGCTGGCGTCACCCGCGCAGAGCGCGACGACGCGGTACGGCAGGTCGAGACCCTGCAGCACCTTCTCCGCGTTGCCGACCAGCCGTTCGAGTTCGGCGTACGAATCTTCCGGCCGGCACACGTGCACGAGTTCGACTTTCTCGAACTGGTGCTGGCGGATCATGCCGCGCGTGTCCTTGCCGTAGGAACCGGCCTCGCTGCGGAAGCACGGCGTGTGGCACACGTAGCGCCGTGGCAGCGTCGCCGCTTCGAGGATCGATTCGCGCGCCAGATTCGTAACCGGCACCTCGGCCGTCGGAATCAGGAAGAACTCGGCCTCGCCGGAGACGACGCGGAACAGGTCCGCCTCGAACTTCGGCAGCTGGCCCGTGCCGACGAGCGAGCTGCGCGCGACGAGGTACGGCGCATAGATTTCCGTGTAGCCATGCTGGCCCGTGTGCAGGTCGAGCATGTACTGGATCAGCGCGCGGTGCAGCCGCGCGAGCCCGCCCTTGAGCACGACGAACCGCGCGCCCGAGATCCGCCCGGCGGCCTCGAAATCCATTGCGGTGCCGGCAAGCTTTTCGCCGATCGCGACGTGGTCGAGCGGTTCCCACTCGAACGTGCGCGGCGTGCCCCAGCGGCGGACTTCGACGTTGGCCGTCTCGTCGCGGCCTTCGGGCACGCTCTCGTGCAGCAGGTTCGGCAGCCCGAGCACGAGTTCGTCGAACTCTGTCTGCACGGCCGTCAGTTCTTGCTCCAGCCCCGCGAGCCGGCCGCCGAGCGCCTCGCCCTCCGCACGCAGCGCGGTGACATCCTGCCCCTGCGCCTTCGCCTTGCCGACCGCCTTGGCGTGCGCATTGCGCGCGGCGCGCAGCTCGTCGGCGGCGACCTGCGCGACCTTCCGCCGCTCCTCGATCTGACGGAAACGCTCGACGTCGAGCGTGAAGCCCCGCCGCGCGAGGTTGGCTGCGACAGCGGCAGGATCGGAGCGGAGCAGGCGTGCATCGAGCATGTCGGGAATTCGAGGACCGGAAAGGGTGCGAGTTTAGCAGCCTCGGCCCCAAGCCCTGCCCCTTGTCAAATTCTCCTTAACTGGGGTCTGACCCCTTCCAGACACGGGCGAGTGCTTCGGCGATCCGGATCTCGAGCCCGCGCGGCACGGGCGCGTAATACCGGACGGGCTCCATCCCGTCGGGAAAGTACTTCTCGCCCGCGGCGATCGCGTCGGGCTCGTCGTGCGCGTAACGATAGCCCTTGCCGTAACCGAGGCCCTTCATGAGCCCGGTCGGTGCGTTGCGCAGCCGCAGCGGCACCTCGAGCGTGCCATGCTGCTGTGCGTCGGCCATCGCGGCCTGGAACGCGACGTAGACGGCGTTGCTCTTCGCGGCGCAGGCCATGAAGACCACCGCCTGCGCCAGCGCGAGCTCGCCCTCGGGGCTGCCGAGGCGTTCGTAGGCTTCGGCGGCCTCGAGCGCGAGCTGCAACGCGCGCGGGTCGGCATTGCCGATGTCCTCCGACGCCATGCGGATGACGCGCCGCGCCACGTAGCGCGGATCGCAGCCGCCGTCGAGCATGCGGCACAGCCAGTACAGCGCGGCATCGGGATCGGTGCCACGCACCGACTTGTGCAGGGCCGAGATCTGGTCGTAGAACTGTTCACCCTTCTTGTCGAAGCGCCGGTAGCCACCCGCGGAGACCTCCGCCGCGATCTCTTCCGTGACGACGCCCTGCCCCGCGTGGGCCAGGTCGGCCGCCACTTCGAGCAGGTTCAGCGCGCGCCGCGCGTCGCCGTCGGCGGCGCGTGCCAGCGTGGCGATGGCGTCTTCCGTCGCGGTCACGGCACTCTCGGCCGCCGAGAACTCGCGCGCGAGCGCACGCCGCAGCACTTCGACGATGTCGTCGGGGCCGAGCGAGCGCAGCACGTAGACGCGGGCGCGCGACAGCAAGGCGCCGTTGATCTCGAACGACGGGTTCTCGGTCGTGGCGCCGATGAAGTAGAGCGTGCCGTCCTCGACGTACGGCAGGAACGCGTCCTGCTGCGCCTTGTTGAACCGGTGCACCTCGTCGAGGAACAGCACCGTGCGACGGCCTTCGTCGCGACGCAGCCGCTGGGCCTGCTCGACGGCGGCGCGCACGTCCTTGACGCCCGCCATGACAGCCGAGAGCGCCACGAACCCGGCATCGCAGGTCTTCGCCACGAGGCGCGCGAGCGTGGTCTTGCCGGTGCCGGGCGGACCCCAGAGGATCATCGAATGCAGGCTGCGGCCCTCGAGCAAACGCCTGAGCGGCTTGCCGGGTGCCAGCAGGTGCGACTGACCGACGAATTCGTCGAGACTCGCGGGACGCAGGCGGTCCGCGAGCGGGCGAAAGGACGCGGGATCGTTCATGGACGGAAGGCTACCGCAACCAGCCTTCGACCTTCTCGGCCCAGCCTCCGGTCAGCACCCACGCGAGCCACAGCCCTGCGGTCACACCGGCCGTGTTGGCCAGCATGTCGTTGAGGTCGGCCGTGCGGCCGGCCGCCATCGCGAACTGGCCCACTTCCATCGCGAAGCCGAGCGAAAGCAGGCCGGCCGCGACCAGCCAGTACCGCGGCCGCGTGCACAACCCGGTGAACCAGACCGCCAGGAAGAGGTAGGTCGCGAAATGCTCGACCTTGTCGAAGCCGCGCGGCGCCTCCGTGGCGAAGGCGGTCTGCAGGCTGCCCCAGGCCACGCCGAGCACGAGCACGACGCTCGCGGCGATCCAGAAGTTGCGGTAATTCAAGGCGAGCATCCGAGACGACCGCGTTCAGCGCGCGGCGGCGTCGCCGATCACGTCGGCGCCCGCAGGCGGCACGAAGCGGAACAGCGACTCGTCCAGCGCACCGCCGCGCTTCACGTTCGCGAACTGCAGGGTGGTGGTCTGGCCGAGCTTGTCGACGAGCTCCATCGCGGCGAGCTCATTACGGGCGTCGAACGCGAGGCTGACCCGCTCGAAATCCGACCCGTGCTGCCTGGGCAGGAGCCGGCACCAGATCCAGTCCTGCCGCTGTTCGACCGGCCCGGCGGCAAAGGCATCACCGACCTTGCCAGAGCCCGAGAGCAGCATCGCGGGGGTCGCGCCGAGGCCCTGCTCCAGCGACCGCACGGTCACCTGCTCGAGGTCGGGGTCGTACAGCCACAGCTTGCGGCCGTCCGCGACGATCGTCTGCACGTGCGGCTCGCGATAGTCCCAGCGGAACCGGTCGGGTCGCGACAGCGCCAGCGTGCCGCTCGCGCGTTCGGTGACGTCGCCCTTCCGGTCCTGCACGACCTGCACGAAGTCGGCCGAAAGCGTCCTGAGCGAGCCCAGGTACGTCTCGACGCGCGCGACGGCGTCAGCGGCAAGGGCCGCCACGGGCGCGAGGCCCAGCGTGGCCGCAAGGAGGGCTGTCCTCAGCCCGCCGGGAGCAGAGGACCGGAATGCCGGGATCATGCGTTCAATCCACCTCGGGAGGAGGTGGAGCATAGACCTCACGCGAGCCATTGGAGTTCAGCGGGCCCACGAGCCCCGCGGCCTCCATGGCCTCGATCATGCGCGCGGCGCGGTTGTAGCCGATCTTGAGCCGGCGCTGCACGCCCGAGATCGACGCCTTGCGGGTCTCGGTGACGATCCTGACGGCCTCGTCGTACAGCGGGTCCTGCTCCGCGTCGCCACCCTCGCCGTCGCCGCCCGCGCCCTCCTCGCCCGGCAGCCCCGGGATCGGTGCCGACGGGCCCTCGAGGATCTCGTCGATGTAGACCGGCGCACTGTGGGTGCGCAGCGAGCTCGCGACCTTGTGCACTTCCTGGTCCGAGACGAAGGCGCCGTGCACGCGCACCGGATGCGACGTCCCCGGCTGCAGGAACAGCATGTCGCCGTGGCCGAGCAGGCTCTCGGCACCGCTCTGGTCGAGGATGGTGCGCGAGTCGACCTTGGCCGACACCTGGAACGCGATGCGCGTCGGGATGTTCGCCTTGATCAGGCCCGTGATGACGTCGACCGACGGGCGCTGCGTCGCGAGGATCAGGTGGATGCCCGAGGCGCGCGCCTTCTGCGCGAGCCGCGCGATCAGCTCCTCGACCTTCTTGCCGACGATCATCATCATGTCGGCGAGCTCGTCGACGACGACGACGATGTTGGGCAGCGGTTCGAGCTCGGGTACCGAGGCCGGGTCGAGGCCCGGCGCGAGACGCTTCATCTCGATCGGGTCCCTGAGCGGCTTGCCGGATTCCGCGGCTTCCCTGACCTTGCGGTTGTAGCCCGCGAGGTTGCGCACGCCGGCGAAGGCCATGAGCTGGTAGCGGCGTTCCATTTCCGCGACGCACCAGCGCAGCGCGTTGGCGGCCTGCTTCATGTCTGTGACGACCGGCGCGAGCAGGTGCGGGATGCCCTCGTAAACCGAGAGCTCGAGCATCTTCGGGTCGATCATGATCAGCCGCACGTGCTCGGGCGTGCTCTTGTAGAGCAGCGACAGCACCATCGCGTTGACCGCGGTCGACTTGCCCGAACCCGTCGTGCCGCCGACGAGCAGGTGCGGCATGCGCGCGAGGTCGGCGACCACGGGATTGCCGCCGATGTCCTTGCCGAGCACCAGCGCGAGCGGCGAGGCCAGGTCGTCGTAGGCCTTCGACTTGATGATCTCGCCGAGCGTGACCATCTCGCGCGTCTCGTTCGGAATCTCGAGACCCATGGTGGACTTGCCGGGGATGATCTCGACCACGCGCACGCTGATCGCCGACAGCGCGCGCGCGAGATCCTTGGCGAGGTTGGAGATCTGCGCCACTTTGACGCCGGGCGCCGGGCGCAGCTCGAAGCGCGTAATGACCGGGCCGGGGTGCACCTCGACCACTTCGGCTTCGACGCCGAAATCGCGCAGCTTCAGCTCGACCAGCCGCGACATGGCCTCGAGCGCCTCGGCGGAATAGCCGCCGTGACGCGCCGGCGGATCGTCCAGCAGCGAGAGCGCCGGCAGCGCGGCGGCACCGCTGCGCTCGAACAGCGGCACCTGCTTTTCCTTCTCGACGCGTTCGCTCTTCTCGACCCTGGGCGCCGGCGCCTCGATCTTCGGCGGCTTGCGCTCGGCGACCTTCTTCTGCTCCTCGCGCACGACGACTTCGCGCTGCTGCTTCACTTCCTTGCCGATGTTCTGGTCGCGCCGCTGCGACAGGCGCTCGCGCACCAGCGACACGCCCTTGAGCGCCGAAGCCCCGATGCGGTCCATGACCTCGAGCCACGACACGCCCGTGGCGAGCGAAACGGAGCCGAGCCAGACCGCGAGCAGCAGCAGCGTGGCGCCGAGAAAGCTCATCGACTGCGCGAGGCCTTCGCCGAGCAGCGACCCCACGACGCCACCCGCCGTATTCGGGAAGCCGGCACCGGCGAAGTGCAAGGTCGCGAGGCCACAACTGCTGGCGAGGGCGAGGAAGAAGCCCAGGCCGCGGAACGACGCGGCACGACGATCGACCGGCTCGCGACTGCCACGCTCCTGGAACAGCCGGTAACCGGCGAAGCCGAGCATGACCGGGAACAGGAAGGCCGGGCCGCCGAACAGGAAGAAGAACAGGTCGGACAGCCAGGCGCCGAACGGTCCGATCAGGTTCGTGACGGGGCCCGGCTGGCCGGTCGAGGAGAACGCCGGATCGGCGCGGTCATAGCTGACGAGGGCCGCGAACAGGATCAGGGCGAGCGCCCCGAACAGCCAGAGCGCGCTTTCGCGCAGTCCACGGGCGACATTTGCCGCCTGCGCGCCACCGTCGACGGCGCGTCTTGCTTCAGTCTTGCCCAAGTTACATTACCTGATGGTTCAACAGTGGCGCGTAACCCTTTGGTTTACCTAAGGCTACAGCCAGACGCGCCTCACGGCCAGCGCTCTTGCGCCGGACGGCGCCGAGTTCTTACCATGCGGCGCCTTCGGCCGCGCGTCGCGCGCCAGGATTCTCAAGGAATTGTACATGACCGCTCCCCGACACTCGCGCCTGATCATCCTGGGGTCCGGTCCGGCCGGGTACTCCGCGGCCGTCTACGCCGCGCGCGCGAACCGCAATCCGCTGCTGATCACGGGCATGGAGCAAGGCGGCCAGCTCATGACGACGACCGAGGTCGACAACTGGCCGGGCGACCCGCACGGCCTGACGGGGCCCGGCCTGATGGAGCGCATGCGCGAGCACGCCGAGCGCTTCCACACCGAGATCCTCATGGACCACATCAACGAGGTAGATCTCGGCCGCCGCCCGCTGTGGCTGAAAGGCGACCGCGGCGAGTACACCTGCGATGCGCTGGTCATCGCGACGGGCGCGAGCGCGCAGTACCTCGGCCTCCCCTCGGAACAGGACTTCAAGGGCCGCGGCGTGTCGGCGTGCGCGACCTGTGACGGCTTTTTCTTCCGCGGCCAGCGCGTGGCAGTCGTCGGCGGCGGCAACACGGCAGTCGAGGAAGCCCTCTACCTCTCGAACATCGCCGCGCACGTCACGCTGATCCATCGCCGCGACAAGCTGCGCGCCGAGAAGATCCTGCAGGACCAGCTGTTTGAACGCGAGCGCGCCGGCGCGGTCGATATCGTCTGGAACCACACGGTGGAGGAAGTCCTCGGTGACGAATCGGGCGTCACGGGTGTGCGCGTCGCGGCCACCGACGGCTCGAGCACGCGCGACATCGCGGTCGCGGGCCTGTTCGTCGCGGTCGGCCACAAGCCGAACACCGGCCTCTTCGCGGGCCAGCTCGACATGAACGGCGGCTACATCGTCGTGCGCACGGGGTCGAACGGTGGCGCGACGGCGACGAGCGTCCCGGGCGTGTTCGCGGCCGGCGACGTGGCCGATCACGTCTATCGCCAGGCCGTGACCTCGGCGGGCACGGGCTGCATGGCCGCGCTCGACGCGGACAAGTACCTGGACGTGCTGGATGCGGGCAGCGCCCACTGACGCGGCGCGCCCGCGCGGTCGGGCGCCCCGCCGGTGACGGCCTCCGCCTCGGCACCGTAGCCGTGTCCCTGCAGGCGGAAGTCATCGAACGGATCGCGGACGTCGCGGCGCGCGACTGGGATGCGCTCGATCCCACCGGCCACCCGTTCACCCGGCACGCGTTCCTGCACGGCCTCGAGGCCACCGGCTGCGTCGGCGGCGACACCGGCTGGATTCCCGCCCACCTCGTCGTGCGCGACACCCGCCGCGGCCGGCTCGTCGCCGCCGTGCCGCAGTATCTCAAGACGCATTCCTGGGGCGAGTTCGTCTTCGACTGGAGCTGGGCACAGGCGTACCTGCGCACCGGCAACGACTATTACCCGAAGCAACTCGCGACAGTGCCGTTCACGCCCGTGACCGGGCCGCGCCTGCTCGTCGGACCCGGCGTTGCGGCCGCAGCGGCGCGCGAACTCCGCGAAGAGATGGCAGGCCTGCTGCTCGACACCGCGCGCCGCGCCGGCGCCTCCGGAGCGCACGTCAACTTCACGCACGACGAGGACCAGGCCGCCCTCGAGCGCGCCGGGTTCCTGCGCCGTCACGACTGCCGCTTCCTCTGGCGCAACCGCGGCTACGCGGGCTTCGAGGACTTCCTCGCGACCTTTCGTGCCGACAAGCGCAAGAAGGCCCGGCGCGAACGGCGCAGGGTCGCCGAGGCCGGCATCTCGTTCCGCACGCTTCCCGGAGAGTCGCTCGACGACGCGATGTGGCGGATCGTGTTCGGCTTTTCCGAACGCACGTTCCTGCGTCATGGCAACGGCCACTACCTCAACGTCGCGTTCCTGCAGCAGGTTTCGCGCGCGCTGCCGGGCGCCATCGTGGTCAAGCTCGCCGAGCGCGACGGCGAGCCGGTGGCGGCGGCGATCTTCGTCGAGGGCGGCGGCGGGCTGTACGGCCGCTACTGGGGCGCAGCCCGGCCCGAGGACTCGCTGCACTTCGAGGCCTGCTACTACCAGGGCATCGAGCACTGCATCGAGCGCGGACTCGCATACTTTGACCCCGGCACCCAGGGCGAGCACAAGATCGCGCGCGGCTTCGAACCGACGCGCACGCTCTCGGCGCACTGGCTCGCGCACGATGGGTTCCGGCGGGCCATCGCGCGGTTCCTCGAAAGAGAGCGTGCGAGCGTCGACGACTATATCGCGGCGGCAGCGCGGCGCCTGCCGTTTCAGCGCGGCGAGGCCGGGCATGACGAGGCCGGCCAGCCGGCAGCAACCCGCGACGAGAGCGCGCCGGCGGCACCGGGCACGTCATCGTGATCCGCTGGCTCGAGCCGGGCGACCCGCCGGAGGCCTTCCCGGCCGTGACGCAAGCGCTCGGGGAGCCGAATGGCCTGCTCTGCGCCGGCGGGGACCTGAGCCCCGAGCGGATCCTCGCCGCCTACCGGCGCGGCATCTTCCCGTGGTATGCCGTGGGCCAGCCGATCCTCTGGTGGTCACCGGACCCGCGCATGGTGCTGTTTCCCGAAGAACTGCGCGTGACGCGCAGCCTGCGCAGGAGCCTCCGCAACCGCGGCTATCGCGTGACCTGGGACACCTGCTTCGAGGACGTCATCGCGCACTGCGCGGACAGCGGCACGCGGGCGTCCGACGGCACATGGATCTCGCCGGAAATGCGCACTGCCTATGTCGAACTTCACCGACTCGGCCACGCGCATTCCGTCGAGGTCCGGCTCGGCGAGCAACTGGTCGGCGGGCTGTACGGCCTCGAACTCGGGCGAGTGTTTTTCGGCGAGTCGATGTTCGCCCAGGAGACCGACGCCTCCAAGGTGGCGCTACACTGGCTCTGCGCTGCGTTGCGCACCCGCAACGCCGAATTGATCGACTGCCAGGTGGCCAGCGCGCACCTGTCGTCACTGGGCGCGCGCCCGATCCCGCGCGCCGAGTTCATCGCGCGCCTCGCAGGAAATCCGCTGCCGGGTAGCGAATGACCAAGTGGCGGCACGGAAAAGCCGGTGCCGGGTCCGGATTGCTTTACCGGGGGGGTTTATGCAGAATTCGCGCGCCTTTTGGGCGATGTGAGGATGCATGGCGAAGGAAGATGCGATCCAGATGGAAGGCCGCGTGGTCGAGACGCTGCCGAACACGACATTCCGCGTCCAGTTGCAGAACGGGCACGTCGTGACTGCGCACATCTCGGGAAAGATGCGCAAAAACTACATCCGCATCCTCACGGGCGATGCCGTCACCGTGGAAATGACGCCGTACGACCTCACCAAGGGGCGCATCGTCTACCGCGGTCGCTGACCCGCGGACGCTTCGCGGCGAACGTCGACACAGCAGAGGCCGGCCCCACGCCGGCCTCTTGCATTGCGGGCCGGACACCTATTCGAGCAACGCCGGCTCGTTCGTGCTGCGCGTTTCGACCTTGAGCTGCCCGTCGGAGCCCACCGTGACCATCGCCTGGCCACCGTGCTCGAGGCGACCGAACAGCAGCTCCTCGGCGAGGGGCCGCTTGATGTGCTCCTGGATCACGCGGGCCATCGGCCGCGCGCCCATCTTCGGATCATAGCCGCGCCCGGCGAGCCAGGCGCGCGCGTCCTCGTCGATGTGCAGGGCGACGCCCTTGTTCTCGAGCTGCGTCTCGACCTCGACCAGCAGCTTGTCGACGACGCGGTGGATCGTCGCCTGGTCGAGCGGCGCGAACTGCACCACCGCGTCGAGGCGGTTGCGGAACTCCGGCGAGAACATCCTGTGGATGGCCTCCATGCCGTCGCTCGCATGATCCTGCGCGACGAAGCCGATCGACGCGCGGCTCATGTCCGCCGCCCCGGCGTTCGTCGTCATCACAATGACGACGTGACGGAAGTCCGCCTTGCGTCCGTTGTTGTCGGTCAGCGTGCCGTGATCCATGACCTGCAGCAGCAGGTTGAAGACGTCGGGGTGCGCCTTCTCGATCTCGTCGAGCAGCAGTACCGAATGCGGGTGCTTGGTGATGGCCTCGGTCAGCAGCCCGCCCTGGTCGAAGCCCACGTAGCCGGGGGGGGCGCCGATCAGCCGCGACACCGTGTGGCGCTCCATGTACTCCGACATGTCGAAGCGGACCAGTTCGACGCCAAGCGCCGCGGCGAGCTGACGCGTCACCTCGGTCTTGCCAACGCCCGTCGGGCCCGCGAACAGGAACGAGCCGACCGGCTTCTGCTGGTCGCCGAGACCGGAGCGCGCCATCTTGATCGCCGCGGAGAGCGTCTCGATCGCGTTGTCCTGGCCGTAAATGACCAGCTTCAGGTTGCGCTCGAGGTTCCTGAGCACGTCACGGTCGTTGCTCGAGACCGTCTTCGGCGGGATGCGCGCGATGCGGGCGACGACGTCCTCGATCTGCTCGACAGTGACCTCGTCGGCGCGCTCGCCCGCCGGCTTGAGCCGCTGGCGCGCGCCGGCCTCGTCGATCACGTCGATCGCCTTGTCGGGCAGGTGCCGATCGTTGATGTGCCGCGCCGACAGTTCGGCGGCCGCCTTGAGCGCTTCGTCGGCGTACCTGACGCCGTGGTGGTCCTCGAACCGGCCGCGCAGGCCGCGCAGGATCTCGATCGTCTCCTGTACTGTGGGCTCGACCACGTCGATCTTCTGAAAGCGGCGCGTCAGCGCGTGGTCCTTCTCGAAGATGCCGCGGTACTCCTGATAGGTCGTCGAGCCGATGCAGCGCAGGTCGCCGTTGGCGAGCGCCGGCTTGATCAGGTTCGACGCGTCCATGACTCCACCGGACGCTGCGCCGGCGCCGATCACCGTGTGGATCTCGTCGATGAACAGGATCGCGCCGGGCTGCTTCCTGATCTCGGCCAGCACGCCCTTGAGGCGCTTCTCGAAATCGCCGCGGTACTTGGTGCCGGCGATCAGCGAGCCGAGGTCGAGCGAGTAGACGGTGCTGTCCGCCAGCACGTCCGGCACTTTGCCTTCGACGATGAGGCGCGCGAGGCCCTCGACCAGCGCCGTCTTGCCCACCCCCGCCTCGCCCACGTACAGCGGGTTGTTCTTGCGTCGCCGGCAGAGGATCTCGACCGTGCGCTCGATCTCGAGCGAGCGGCCGATCAGCGGATCGATGCGTCCTTCCTGGGCCAGCCGGTTGAGGTTCGTGGCGTACTTCTCGAGCGCCGAGGCACCCTCGGCGTCGCGCTCGCCCTCGACCTGCGGAGGCGACTCGTCGCCACCGCCGGCCCGGGGTGCGTCCTCGGACTTGGACAGCCCGTGCGAGATGAAATTGACGACGTCGAGCCGGGAAACCTCCTGCAAGCCGAGCAGGTACGCGGCGTGGGAGTGCTTTTCGCTGAAGATCGCGACCAGCACGTTGGCGACCGAGACCTCCTTCTTGCCGCTCGACTGGACGTGGAACACCGCGCGCTGCAGCACGCGCTGGAAACCGAGCGTGGGCTGCACCTCGCGGTCGTCGTCCTGCTTGAGCCGCGGCGTGGTCTGCTCGACGAAATCCTTGATCTCCTTGCGCAGGCGCGTGGCGTCCGCGCCGCAGGCGCGCAGGATCTCCCGGACCCTGGGGGTGTCGATGATGGCGAGCAGCAGGTGCTCGACCGTCATGAATTCGTGCCTCGCCTCGCGGGCGCCCTGGAAGGCCTCGTTCAGGCAGATCTCGAGTTCGCTGCTCAACACGGTTCTCAAGCCTCTTCCAGGGTGCAGAGAAGGGGGTGCTGGTGCTGCCGCGCATAGGCCGTCACCTGCGCGACCTTCGTCTCCGCGATCTCGTACGTGAACACGCCGCACACACCCTTGCCCCGGGTGTGCACTTCCAGCATCACGCGTGTCGCCTTCGTCCGGTCCATGCCGAAAATGTGCTCCAGGACGTCGACCACGAATTCCATCGGTGTGAAATCGTCGTTCAGGAGAATCACCTGATACAGCGGCGGCCGTCTGGTCTTCGGCCGCGCCTCCTCGACCATCAGACCGTGGCCCGGCTCTGGATGTTCCTCGTTCATGCCTGCCTTGCGTCGCTCGAAGGTTCTATATAGGGGTCCCCTACCTCCCTGACAAGCCGCGGGGGCCACTTCGTGACTGGCGGCGCGCGGGATGCGTGTTCAGACTGGAGCAAAGCGGGCAACCCCGGAACCCTCGTCAACCCGTCGGGCGGTCGTACCTGCCGCGCCGGAAAAGCCGCAAACCGGTCGTGATCCGTTTGAGACGCAACTGTCTTGAGGCGCCGACATGCAAGTCCGTATGATGCCGGGACCCCGTGGAACGGCCTTGCCGGACGGACACTTACGAAGGACCTGATGCAACTGCCCCAGAGCGTGAACGCGCGCTTGAGCCGGATCGTCTCGGCGGCGCAGGGCGCAGGGTCCGAGGGTTGGCACAGGCGGCTGCCGCTGGCCGTCTCGGCGCTGCTCGTCGTCCTGCTGGCCTGGCAACTCGTGCAACTGGCGTGGGCAGTGCTCGGCGCGGGCAACGGCCGGCCCGCGGCCGGGCCGCAGGCAAACGCCCCGGTCGTGGCCCGGCCGGCCGTCGACGTGGGGGTGATCATCGCCGCGCACCTGTTCGGTGCAGCCAGTGCCCCGGCCGGCGCGACGGACCCGAACGCGGTCGCCGCCACCCAGATGCCGCTCGTGCTGGTCGGCACGATCGCGCACTCCGACCCCGAACTCGGCTACGCGATCATCGGCGAGAACTCCGCCTCGGCCAAGGTCTATGCCGTGGGCAAGACCATCACGGGCGGCACGAAGCTGCATTCCGTGTATCCCGACCGCGCGATCATCGACCGCGGCGGCAAGCTCGAGGCACTGCTGCTGCCAAAGAAGTTCCAGGGCGGCGGCATGTCGGCCGCCGCGGCCGACAACCTAGCGGACCCGATGCTCGGCGAACGGCTGCGCCAGCTCGCCGCGAGCAATCCGGCAGCGATCACCGACATCCTGCGTCCGCAGCCGGTGTTCGCGAACGGACAGCAGCGCGGCTACCGCGTCTATCCGGGCCGCAACCGGCCGCAGTTCAACAAGCTGGGCCTGCTGCCCGGCGACATGGTGACCGCAATCAACGGCACACCGCTCGACGATCCGGCGCGCGGCATGGAAGTGCTGTCGACCATGAACAGCGCGGCGAACGTCACGGTGACGGTCGAGCGCAACGGCGAGCCCGTCCAGGTGAACATCAACAACGCCCAGATCGCCGCGGAAGCGGCAGCGGCGCAGCCCCTGCCCGAAGCCATACCGGTCGAGGAAGTGCCGGCGGACATCGGGGATTCCGAGGAATGACGATGAACCACGACAAGTTCCACCGGACCGCCGTGGCGGCTGCGGGCCTCGCTCTCGTTCTCGCACTCGGCGCCGGCGTGCCTTCGCCGCCTGCGGCTGCGCAGGCGCACGCCCAGGCTCAGGGCACCATCACGCCGAACTACAAGGACGCGGACCTGTCGCAGATCATCGAGGCAGTCAGCGCGGTCACGGGCAAGAACTTCATCGTCGACCCGCGCGTCAAGGCGCAGGTCACGATGCTGTCGTCGTCGCCGATGACGCCGAACGCCTTCTACGAAGCCTTTCTCTCCATCCTGCAGGTCCACGGTTTCGTTGCCGTGCCCTCGGGCGACACGATCAAGATCATCCCCGATGCCAACGCGCGCCAGGTGCCGGCCAACGACCTGCCCTCGCACGTGAACGCCAGCTCCGACGAGATCGTCACCCAGGTCGTCGCGGTCAGGAACGTGAGTGCGGCGCAGCTCGTGCCGATCCTGCGGCCGCTGATCCCGCAGTACGGCCATCTCGCCGCCTACCCCGCGTCGAACATGCTGATCATGTCGGACCGCGCCTCGAACGTGAACCGGCTGATGCGCATCATCCAGCGCATCGACCAGCAGGGCGACGAAGCCGTCGACGTGATCCCGCTGCAGAACGCGAGCGCGGCAGAAGTCGTGCGCATCGTGAACAACCTGTACACCGGCGGCGCCGCGGCCGAGGGCGCCGGCATGCCGTCGGTCAAGGTCATCGCCGACGACCGCACCAACAGCGTGCTGGTGAGCGGCGAGACCTCGCAGCGCCTGCGCCTGAAGACGCTGATCGCGCATCTCGACACGCCGCTCGAGACCGGCGGCGACACGCAGGTGCGCTACCTCAAGTACGCCGACGCGGAGAAGATCGCGGCGAAGCTGCGCGAGCAGATCCAGGGCATCGTCACGGCGGCGAGCCCGGCAGGCACCGCGGGCGCGGCTGCGGCCTCCCCGACGCTGGCGGCCGCGGGCGGCGACAAGAGCGTCACGATCTGGGCCGAGCCGCAGACCAACGCGCTGGTCGTCACGGCACCGCCCAAGGTCATGCGCTCGGTCATGGCCATCGTCGACCGCCTCGACATCCGCCGCGCCCAGGTGCTGGTCGAGGCGATCCTCGTCGAGATGTCGATCGACAAGTCGCGTGACCTCGGCGTCAACTGGGTCGTGGGCTCGACCGATTCCGAGGGCCGCACGCTGCCCGCCGGCGGTTTCATCAACCCGATCAACGGCACGGGCATCGGCGAGATCCTGCAGGGCATCCTGAAACCCGACTCTATCCCGCCCGTCCCGAGCGGGCTCACGGTCGGCCTCGGCGAGATCAACGAGAACGGCACGAGCTGGGCCGCACTGATCCGCGCCATCGACGGCATCGGCAACACGAACATCATCGCCACGCCCTCGATCGTCACGCTCGACAACGAAGAGGCCGAGATCAAGGTCGCTCAGGAAGTGCCCTTCATCACCGGCCAGTACACCAACCAGGGCATCACCGGCGGCACCACCGGGGTCAACCCGTTCACGACCGTGCAGCGCGAGGAAGTGGGCAACATCCTCAAGATCACGCCGCAGATCAACGAAGGCGCCTCGGTGCTGCTCAAGATCGCGCAGGAATCGTCGAGCATCGCGGCGAGCTCGCAGCAGGTCAGCCAGACCGACCTGATCACCAACAAGCGCACCGTCACCACCAACGTGATGGTCGAGGACGGCGGCATCATCGTGCTTGGCGGCCTCATCGAGGACCAGGTGCGCGAATCGAAGTCGCAGGTGCCCTTTCTCGGCTCCATCCCGCTGCTCGGCGAGCTCTTCAAGACCCGCAGCGTCGACAAGGTGAAGTCGAACCTGATGATCTTCATCCGGCCGCGCATCCTGCGCGACGGCGTCGACGCCGCGATCGAATCCAACGCCAAGTACAACTACCTGCGCGACCAGCAGCAGAAGATGAACAAGGGCAAGGTGCCGCTGATGCCGAGCGAACGGCAGCCGACGCTGCCCGCGCTCGAGCAGCTCGTGCCGCCCGAGTTGCTGAACCCCGCGCGCGCAGCCACCGGCGCCACGCCGGCCGAGCGCGTGCCGTCGACGCCCCCCTCGACGGACCCGCAGCCGTCCGTCCAGCCGCCGCCGACGACGCCGTTCGGCGAGCCTTCGGCGACACCGCCTGCCGCGCCGCCACCCGAGTCCCCGCCCGGGACGAACCCGTGAACACAGCCGCCACGGACGAAGCCATCCTCGCGGCCGCCGGGCGCGTCTCCGACCCGCTGCGGCCCCTGCCGTTCGCATTCGCCAAGCGGCACGGCGTGCTGGTCCGCGGCATCTCGGACACGGAGGCCGACGTGGTCGCGCGCGAAGGCGCGTCGCCGCTGGCGCTCGCCGAAGTGCGCCGCCACCTGCGGCGTCCGCTCAGGCTCGAACGCGTCGCGGCCGAGCGCTTCGACACGCTGCTGCGCGAGGCCTACGAGGCCGGGTCCGGCACCACCATGGACGCCATGGGCGGGCTCGAGGAGGAAACGGATCTCGCCGACCTCGCGCAGGACATCCCCGAGCCGTCGGACCTGCTCGAGAGCGAGGACGAAGCGCCGGTCATACGGCTGATCAACGCGCTGCTCACGCAGGCCGTGAAGGAGAACGCCTCGGACATCCACGTCGAGCCGTTCGAGAACCGGCTGGTGATCCGCTTCCGCGTCGACGGCGTGCTGCGCGAGGTGCTGCAGACCAAGCGCGCCGTGGCACCGCTGATCGTGTCGCGCATCAAGGTGATGTCGCGGCTCGACATCGCCGAGAAACGCCTGCCGCAGGACGGCCGCATCTCGCTGCGCATCGCCGGCCGCGCCGTCGACGTCCGCGTCTCGACCATTCCCGCGGGCCACGGCGAGCGCGTCGTGCTGCGCCTGCTCGACAAGCAGGCCGGCCGTCTCGACCTCAATTCGCTCGGCATGGACCCGGGCACGCAGCAGCAGATCGACGAGCTGATCCACAAGCCGAACGGCATCCTGCTCGTCACCGGCCCGACCGGCTCGGGCAAGACGACGACGCTGTACGCGGCGCTCGACCGCATCAACGACCGCACGCGCAACATCATGACGGTCGAGGACCCGATCGAGTACTACATCGACGGCATCGGCCAGACGCAGGTCAACACGCGCGTCGAGATGACCTTCGCGCGCGGCCTGCGCGCCATCCTGCGTCAGGACCCCGACGTCGTCATGGTCGGCGAGATCCGCGACCTCGAGACGGCGCAGATCGCCGTGCAGTCGTCGCTGACCGGTCACCTCGTGATGTCGACGCTGCACACAAACACGGCCGTCGGCGCGGTGACCCGGCTGCGCGACATGGGCATCGAACCGTTCCTGCTCGCCTCCTCCGTGGTCGGCGTGCTGGCGCAGCGCCTCGTGCGCGTGCTGAACCCGGCCACGCGCGAAGCCTACACGGCCGGCGAGTACGAGCGCCGGCTGCTCAACCTGCCGGACGACGCGCCCTCGCCCACGCTGTACCGCCCGAACCCCCGGGACCCGAGCGGCGGCTACCGGGGCCGCACCGGCATCTACGAACTCGTCATCGTCGACGAGCACATGCGTGCGATGATCCACGACGGCGCCTCGGAACTCGATCTCGAACGCCACGCCCGCACGCGCACTCCGGGCATCCGCGACGACGGCCGCGCCAAGGTCCTCGCCGGCGTGACGACGATCGAGGAAGTCCTCAAGGTCACCCGCGAGGACTAGCCAGCCCCCATGCCTGCCTTCGAATACGTCGCCGTCGACGCGGCCGGCCGCGAGCGCAAGGGCGTCCTCGAGGGCGACACGGCGCGCCACGTCCGCCAGTTGCTGCGCGACCAGCAGCTGCTGCCGGTGGCCGTCGACGAGGTCGTCGGCGAGCAGCGACAGGCGGCGGCGACCGGGGCCCGACGCCGGCTTTCGCTGAGCCTGCAGCGCGGGCTCGGCGCCGCCGACGTCGCGCTCATCACACGTCAGCTCGCCACGCTCGTGAAGTCGGCGCTGCCGCTGGAGGAGGCGCTGCTCGCGGTCTCGCAGCAGACCGACAAGCCCAAGGTCCGCAACATCATGCTCGGCGTGCGCTCGAAGGTCATGGAGGGCCACACGCTCGCCGACAGCCTCGCCGGGTTCCCGAACAGCTTCCCGGAACTCTACCGGGCCACCGTCGCGGCCGCCGAGCAGGCGGGGCATCTCGATGCCGTGCTCGAGCGTCTCGCCGACTACACCGAAAACCGCCAGGCCCTGCGCAGCCGCACGCTCGGCGCGCTGCTCTACCCGGTGCTGCTGTTCGTCGTCTGCATCGCCATCGTCTTCTTCCTGCTCGTGTCCGTCGTGCCGAAGGTCGTCGAGGTGTTCCGCAGCAGCGACGCCGAGCTGCCACTGCTCACCCAGATCCTGATCGGCGGCAGCGACTTCATGCGCGCCTGGGGCTGGCTGGTGATCCTCGTGACCGGCGCCGCGACCTGGGGTTTCCGACGCTGGCTGCGGGTCGAATCGAACCGGCGTCGCTGGCACGACCTGCTGCTGCGCCTGCCGCTGGCCGGCAAGATCGTGCGCGGCTCGAACACCGCACGTTTCGCACGCACATTGTCGACGCTGACCGCGAGCACCGTGCCGGTGCTCGACGCACTGCGCATCTCCGGCGAAGTCGTCACGAACCTGCCGATGAAATTCGCCGTCGCCGATGCGGCCATTCGCGTGCGCGAAGGCGCGCCGATCGGCCGTTCGCTCGGGCAGAGCCGGCTGTTCCCGCCGATGATGATCCACCTGATCTCGAGCGGCGAGACCAGCGGCGAGCTCGACACGATGCTCGAGCGCGCGGCGCAGCACCAGGAGCGCGAGCTCGATGCCGTGCTGCAGGCCCTCGTCGGCCTGCTCTCGCCGCTCATGATCCTGTTCATGGGCGGCCTGGTGCTGCTGATCGTGCTCGCGATGCTGATGCCGATCTTCGAACTCAACCAGCTCGTCCGCTGACCGACGTCAGGCCGCGGCTCGTGCCCGCAGGGCCGCAGGCGACTCAGGACCCTTCCGGCGTCGCGAGGCGCCGGCGCAGCTTCTCGAGCACGGCCTCCTCCCAGCCGAAATCGTCGGCTTCGGGCGGCGTCTCCGGCAGGCCCTCGACGCGACGCGCGACGCGCTGCAGGGCGATCGTCTCCCAGCTCGCGTCGACGTTCCGATCGGTCTTTCGTCTTTCCACGTCGGTCATGTCGAAGACTCCGCGCGCATCGTCCTGCCCTTGATCGCACGTTACGCCGCCTGGCGCGACGCCGAATGTGAGCGCCGTCACGAAAGAACCGGCGCCGGGACCGCTACGAAGCGTCGCCCTCCTCCGACACGTGTCCCCGCCCCTTGACGAGCCGCATCAGGTCACGGCGCTCGCGCTTGTCGGGGCGTCCCTGCGACACGGGCCCCGACAGGCGATTCAGCTCGCGCACGTGGGCACGGGCCGCCTCGCTTTCGGGCGTCTCGCGGTAATGCTGACGGGCCTCGGTCGCCGGACCGCGACGCACGGGCAGCGCCAGCACGTCGACCTCGAAGCGCTCCTGCGCGCGGGTGACCAGCAGACGATCGCCCACGCGCACCAGCCGCGAGGGCTTGACGCGCTCGCCATTGACCTGCACGTGCCCGCCTTCGACGGCGGTCTGGGCCACGCCGCGGGTCTTGTAGAACCGCGCGCACCAAAGCCACTTGTCGACGCGCAGCCCGCCGGCGGGCGCGACGCGGCCCGGACCACCGTCGTCCGTGTCCGCCCCGGGTTGCCGAGGCCCGCCGTCGCGCCCGTGCCGTGCCACGCCCGCATCATAGGCCGCTATATAATCGGCGTCTCGTTTGCGCAGGTGCGTGCGCCCATGGACCGCAGCTTTCTCGACCGACTCGCGGCGCAGACCGGCGAACTGAAGGCCGCCGGGCTGTACAAGCTCGAGCGCGTGCTCGATTCGCCGCAGCAGCCCGTCGTGACGCTCGCCGGCGGCGGCGAGCTGATCAATCTCTGCGCGAACAACTACCTCGCGCTCGCCAACCACCCCGCCATCCGCGAGGCGGCCCACGCAGCGATCGACCGCCACGGCTACGGCATGGCGTCCGTGCGCTTCATCTGCGGCACGCAGGGCGTGCACAAGGAACTCGAGGCGCGGCTTAGCGCCTTCCTCGGCATGGACGACGCGATCCTCTATTCGTCCTGCTTCGACGCGAACGGCGGCCTGTTCGAGACGCTGCTCGACGAGCGGGACGCGGTGATCAGCGACGCGCTGAATCACGCGAGCATCATCGACGGCATCCGGCTCTGCAGGGCGCAGCGCCTGCGCTACGCCAACGACGACCTCGACGAGCTCGAGTCGCGCCTGAAGGAGGCCGCCGGTGCGCGCGTGAAGCTGATCGCGACCGACGGCGTGTTCTCGATGGACGGCGTCATCGCCCGCCTGCGCGATATCTGCGACATCGCCGACCGGCACGGCGCGCTGGTCATGGTCGACGACTCGCATGCGACCGGCTTCGTCGGCCACGGCGGCAAGGGCACGCCGGAATACCGCGAGGTCATGGGACGCGTCGACATCCTGACCGGCACACTCGGCAAGGCACTCGGCGGCGCCGCCGGCGGCTACACCTCGGCACGCCGGGAGATCGTCACGTGGCTGCGGCAGCGGTCGCGGCCCTACCTGTTCTCCAACAGCCTGCCGCCGGTGATCGCGGCGACGACGCTGCGGGCGCTCGACCTGGTCGAGTCGGGCGACGACCTGCGCGAGCGGCTGCGCGAGAACACGGCGCACTTCCGCGCCCGCATGAGCGCGGCGGGGTTCACGCTCGTGCCGGGCGAACACCCGATCGTGCCGGTGATGCTCGGCGATGCCGCGCTGGCCGGGAAGTTCGCGGAGCGGCTGCTCGATCGCGGCGTCTACGTCGTCGGCTTCTCGTTTCCCGTCGTGCCGATGGGCAAGGCCCGCATCCGCACGCAGATGAGCGCAGGCCACGATCGCGCGCAGCTCGACCGTGCGATCGACGCGTTCGTCGCCGTCGGCCGCGAAACGGGCGTCCTGCCGCAGCAACCATCGCCACACCCGCAACCGCACGCGAGACGTTCGTCATGAAGGCCCTGGTCAAGTCGCAGCGCGCACCCGGAATCTGGATGGACGACGTGCCCGAGCCCCGTGTCGGGCCGAACGACGTGCTGATCCGGATCCGCAAGACGGCGATCTGCGGCACCGACATCCACATCTACAACTGGGACCAGTGGGCGCAGAAGACGATTCCCGTGCCGATGCACGTCGGCCACGAATACGTCGGCCAGATCGTCGAACTCGGCAGCGAGGTGCAGGGGTTCCAGATCGGCGATCGCGTCTCGGGCGAAGGCCACATCACCTGCGGCTACTGCCGCAATTGCCGCGCGGGACGCCGTCACCTGTGCCGCAACACCGTCGGCGTCGGCGTGAACCGCCCCGGCTGCTTCGCGGAATACCTGGTGATCCCGGCGTTCAACGCCTTCAAGCTGCCGGACTCGATCACGGACGACGTGGCCTCGATCCTCGACCCGTTCGGCAATGCGACGCACACGGCGCTGTCGTTCAGCCTGGTCGGCGAGGACGTGCTGATCACCGGCGCGGGCCCCATCGGCATCATGGCGGCCGCGATCGCGCGTCACGTCGGCGCGCGCCACGTCGTGATCACCGACGTCAATGACTACCGGCTCGGGCTGGCCCGCCGGATGGGCGCGACGCGCGCAATCAACGTCGCGCACGAGTCGCTCGACCAGGCGATGGCGGACCTCGGCATGGTCGAAGGCTTCGACGTGGGGCTCGAGATGTCGGGGAATCCCGGTGCGTTTCGCGACCTGCTGCGTACCATGCATCACGGCGGCAGCGTCGCGCTGCTCGGCATTCCGCCCGACAACACGGCGATCGACTGGAACCAGGTGATCTTCAAGGGGCTCGTGCTCAAGGGCATCTACGGCCGCGAGATGTTCGAGACCTGGTACAAAATGGCGGCGATGCTGCAGAGCGGACTCGACGTCACGCCGATCATCACGCACCGGTTGCCGGTCGCCGAGTTCCGCGAAGGGTTCGAGATCATGCGCAGCGGCCAGTCCGGCAAGGTGATCCTCGACTGGGCGGCGTGATCGCACACCGCTCCGTTCGGCGCCTGGCGCACCATCCGCAGATACCGAGGGCTCGCGTCGGCCCGCCGTCGTCGCGGGTGTCGCGCGGGCGACACACGACCGGACCCGCTACAATTTCCTGTTGACCCCTCCGGCAGACAACAGGAAGCGATCATGCCCCTCGTCTCGATGCGCCAGCTGCTCGACCACGCGGCCGAGAACGGCTACGGCCTGCCCGCGTTCAATGTCAACAACCTCGAACAGGTCCGCGCCATCATGGAGGCCGCCGACGAAACCGGCAGCCCGGTGATCATGCAGGGCTCGGCGGGCGCGCGTAAGTACGCCGGCGAGGCGTTCCTGCGCCATCTGATCCAGGCGGCCGTCGAGGCCTGGCCGCACGTTCCCGTGGTCATGCACCAGGACCACGGCCAGTCGCCGGGCGTCTGCATGGCTGCGATCCGGTCCGGGTTCTCGAGCGTCATGATGGACGGCTCGCTGCTCGAGGACGGCAAGACGCCGTCATCGTACGAGTACAACGTCGACACCTCGCGCAAGGTCGTCGACTTCGCGCATTCGATCGGTGTCACGGTCGAGGCGGAACTCGGCGTGCTCGGCTCGCTCGAGACCATGAAGGGCGACAAGGAGGATGGCCACGGCGCCGAAGGCACCATGACGCGCGAGCAGTTGCTCACCGACCCCGCGCAGGCCGCCGATTTCGTCAAGCAGACACAGTGCGACGCGCTTGCCATCGCCATCGGCACCTCCCACGGCGCCTACAAGTTCTCGCGCAAACCGACGGGCGACATCCTCGCCATCGACCGCATCAAGGAGATCCACGCCCGCATCCCGAACACGCATCTCGTGATGCACGGCTCCTCGAGCGTGCCGCAGGAATGGCTCGAGATCATCCGCAAGTACGGCGGCAACATGAAGGAAACCTACGGCGTGCCGGTCGAGGAGATCGTCGAAGGCATTCGCCACGGCGTGCGCAAGGTCAACATCGACACCGACATCCGGCTGGCCATGACGGGGGCGATCCGCAGGCACCTGTTCGAGAAGTCGGCCGAGTTCGACCCGCGCAAGTATCTCGCGGACGCGCAGGCGGCCGCGAAGTCGATCTGCAAGGCCCGTTACGAGGCTTTCGGATGCGCCGGGCAGGCGCCGAGGATCAGGCCGCTGCCGCTCGAGAAGATGGCCGAGCGGTATCGCAAGGGCGAGCTGAACCAGATCGTCAACTGAAGACCACTGAACGGTGACGGGACTTCCCATGGACCTCTTCGCCCCGCTGTCCCTCACGCGCGGCCCGAAGCTCGGGAACCGATTCGTGCTGGCGCCCCTGACCAATCTGCAGAGCCACTCCGATGGGCAGTTGTCCGACGACGACCTGTACTGGCTGTCGTTGCGCGCGCAGGGAGGGTTCGCGCTCACGATGACCTGCGCCACGCACGTACAGGCCTGTGGCCAGGGGTTTCCGGGGCAGCTCGGGATCTGGTCCGACGTGCACGTCGCCGGGCTGACGCGGCTGGCGTCGGCGCTGCGGGCGGCCGGCAGCATCGGCATCGTGCAGTTGCATCACGCGGGCATGCGCTCGCCACCGGCTTTGATCGGCACGCAGCCCGTGGCGCCTTCCGATGACGCCGAGACGACCGCGCGCGCGCTCACGCTCGACGAGGTGCACGCGCTGCGCGACGCCTTCATCGCCGCCGCCGTGCGCGCGGAGCGGGCCGGATTCGACGGCGTCGAGCTGCACGGCGCGCACGGCTACGTCCTCTGCCAGTTCCTCAGCGCCGAGACGAATCGACGCACCGACGCGTACGGCGGTTCTCTCCAGAACCGCTGCCGGCTGCTGTTCGAGATCGTCGACGGCATCCGTCGCCGCTGTCACCCCGGCTTCACGCTCGGGGTGAGACTGTCGCCGGAGCGGTTCGGCATCCGGCTCGACGAAGCGCGCGAGACTTTCCGGCGGCTGGTCGCCAACGGCCGCGTCGACTTCATCGACCTGTCGCTGTGGGACGTCTTCAAGGCGCCCGGCGAGGAGGCATTCCAGGGACGGCCGCTGATCGACTGGTTCACGGAACTCGAGCGCGGCGACGTGCGGGTCGGCGTCGCCGGAAAGATCATGGATGCCGCGACGGCACGCCGCTGTCTGGAACACGGCGCGGACTTCGTCGTCCTCGGGCGCGCCGGCATCCTGCACCACGACTTCCCGAAGCAGGTGCGGACCAATCCGGACTTCGCCGCCGTCCCGCTGCCCGTGCCGCGCGCCTACCTGCGCTCCGAAGGTCTCGGCCCCGCGTTCGTCGACTACATGGCGACGTGGAAGGGCTTCGTCGCGGAGACCTGATCTGGCAGCACCGCACGGCGTCCGCGAGGCGCTGTGCCTGGCTTTCTCAGCTTCCGGCCGACCAGTCGATCAGGCCCGACCAGGCCGTGAGCAGCACGACGATGCCGAATGCGATCCGGTACCAGGCGAACGGCACGAACGTGTGCGTTGCGACGTAGCGGATCAGCCAGCGCACGCACGCGAACGCCGACAGGAACGCCGCCAGCATGCCGACGACCCAGATGCCGAGGTCGTCGACGTGCAGCATGCGGCTCTCCTTCCACAGCGAATAGAGCGACGCGATGCCGAGCGTCGGAACCGCCAGGTAGAAGGTGAACTCGGTTGCGGCCTGACGCGACAGGCCGAACAGCATGCCGCCGATGATGGTCGCCCCCGACCGGCTCGTGCCCGGTACCAGCGCGAACGCCTGGGCGACACCGACCTTGAGTGCATCAAGCATGGTCATGTCGTCGACACGCTCGACGCGGACGCGATGCCCGCGCCGTTCGGCCCAGAGGATCACCAGGCCACCGACGATGAACGCGGTGGCGACGGTCGCGGCGTTGAAGAGGCGCGCCTTCAGCATGTCGCCGAAGACGAGGCCCACCGCGGCGAGCGGCACGAACGCCACGGCGACGTTGAGCAGCAGGCGGCGCGCGGCACGCTCCCGCGGTGCGTCGACGAGCGTAGACCAGAGCTTGTGACGGAACTCCAGGACGACCGCGAGGATCGCGCCCGACTGGATCACGATCTCGAACAGCTTGCCGCGTGCGTCGTGGAAGTCGAGCAGCGTCGCCGCGAGGATCAGGTGACCCGTGCTCGACACGGGCAGGAACTCGGTCAGTCCCTCGACGATCCCGAGGATTGCCGCCTTCAGCAGCACGACGAGCGAATCCATCACCTCAGTCGACGCTGCAGGCCAGGCAGTACATGTAGACGTTGCGCGGGTCGCGCAGGCGGTTCACTCGCTCGAGTTCCGCGACGACGGGCCGCACGGCCTCCGGCAACGCCGGCAACGTGCCGCGTGGCAACAGCGCCGCCAGCGCCCGCGCGAGCGCCGCCCGCACTCGCATGCCGAGCGCCTCGCTGATGCCCACGTCGTGGTCGAAGTGCTCGACGTCGTAGTCCTTGCCCAGCCTGGCAAGCTTCGCCGCAAGCCTGATCGCGTCGCTGTAACCACCGAGCTCGTCGACCAGACCCAGCCGCCTGGCGTCGACGCCCGACCACACGCGCCCCTGCGCGATGGCGTCGATCGCCGCCACGTCCTGCTTGCGCGACTGTGCGACGTGCGTGATGAAGCCCTGGTACTCGTGGTCGATGCTCTGCTGCAGGATGTCGCGCGTCGCCTCGCTCATCGGCCGCACGGGGCTGAACTCGCCGGACAGTGCCGTCGTGCCGATACCGTCGACGTGCAGGCCAACTCGCGCGAGGGTGCGCTGGAACGTCGGGAACATCGCGAAAATGCCGATCGAGCCCGTCAGTGTCGTGGGGCTCGCAACGATGCGGTCCGCGTCCATCGCGATGTAGTAGCCGCCCGAGGCGGCCATCGAACTCATCGAGGCGACGACGGGCTTGCGGTCGGCCCGCAGCGCCTCGACCTCGCGGCGGATCACCTCGGAGGCGAACGTGCTGCCGCCCGGGCTGTCGATGCGCAGCACGACGGCCTTGACGTCCTCGTCGAAGCGCGCCTCACGCAACTGCGCCGCGAGCGTGTCCGAACCGATGGTGCCGGGCGCCTGCTCGCCCGGCAGGATCTCGCCCGCGGCGACGATGACCGCCACCTTGTCGACCGGCTTCGACGCCAGCGCCTCGGAGGAATGGACGTTGGCGAGATACGAGAGATAGTCGATGCCCTGGTACGAGTGCGCATCCTCGTCCTCGCCGGTCAGCTCGGCGAGACGGTCCTCGACCTCGTAGCGACCCTTGAGGTCGGTCACCAGCCCGGCCTGCAGCGCGACCTTGGCGAGGTCGCCTCCGCTCGCCCGCAGCGCCGCCGGCGCGTCATCGGCGTAGGCCTGCAGGACCGCCGGCTCGAAGCCACGCGCCCGGGCGACGTCGGCCTTCCATGTGGCCCAGACCGAGTTCAACCACGCGAGGCTCTCCTCGCGCTCGGCCGGCGACATGTCGTTGCGCGTGAACATCTCGACCGCGGACTTGTACTGGCCGACCCGGAACACGTTCCAGTCGATCGAGAGCTTGTCGAGTGCGTCCCTGACGAACAGGCCGTAGTTCGCGAAGCCGTCGATGTAGGCAATGCCCTGCGGGTCGAGGTAGATCTCGTCCGCGTGGGCCGCGAGATAGTACTGGGGCTGATCGTAATACTCCCCGAACGCGATGACCGGCTTGCCGCTCTTGCGGAAGTCGTCGAGCGCGCGGGCGATTTCCTGCAACTTGGCCGTGCCACCGCCGTCGAGGCCGCCCAGATCGAGGTAGATCGAACTGATCCGTTCGTCCTTCCTGGCCGCGGTGATCGCGTCGACGACGTCGCGCAGACGCGTCTCGGGCGTGGCCCGGCTGACGGCTTCGGCAACCGCGCGCTCGAACGGGTCGCCCGTGAACTGCTCGACGAGCGGGCCCTGCGGCGCGACGACCAGCGCCGCCCTGTCCGGGACGAACGGGATCGGACGCGAGAAGAGCGCGCCGATCAGCGCGAAGACCAGCAGCAGCAGGACGAGGTGCAGGACCTTGCGCAGGCCGTCGAGACCCGCCCAGATCCAGTGCAGCACCCTGCGGATGGCACGCATGCGAGGCGCGCCCGTCCCGCGTCAGACCTTTTCTTCGATGCGGGCGGACTTGCCCGTGCGCTCGCGCAGGTAATACAGCTTGGCGCGACGGACGTTGCCGCGGCGCTTCACCGTGATGTTGCCGAGGGCGGGGCTGTACGTCTGGAACACACGCTCGACGCCCTCGCCGTGCGAGATCTTGCGCACCGTGAACGACGAGTTCAGGCCGCGGTTGCTCTTCGCGATGACGACGCCTTCGTAGGCCTGCACACGTTCGCGCTCGCCTTCCTTCACCTTGACTTCGACGACGACGGTGTCGCCGGGGCCGAAGTCGGGCACTGCGCGGGTCATGCGCTCGGCATCGAGCGCGGCGATGATATTGCTCATTTCTTCACCACTTGGTCTGCGTTCCGTCCATGCTCTTGTCGCGGCGCATCCGGCTCCGCCTGGTATTCCGCGAGGAGCCTGCGCTCCTCGTCACTCAACTCCCGGCGCGCCAGCAGGTCGGGCCGGCGCTGCCACGTGCGCCCCAGCGACTGCCTGCGCCGCCAGCGCGCGATCGCCGCGTGGTTGCCGCCGATCAGCACCGGCGGCACCGCCCGGCCCGCCCACACCTCTGGCCGCGTGTAGTGCGGCCAGTCGAGCAGGCCGTCGCCGAACGACTCCAGCACGGCGGACTCCGCGTCGCCGAGCGTGCCCGGCAACAGGCGCGCCACCGCGTCGATCACCATGAGCGCCGGCAGTTCGCCGCCGCTCAGCACGAAGTCGCCGATCGAGACGCATTCGTCGACGCACGCCTCGACGAACCGTTCGTCCATGCCCTCGTAGCGCCCCGCCACCAGGACCAGTTCCGTCAGACCCGCGTACTCTGCCACCTTTCGCTGCGTGAGCGGTGCCCCGTCCGCCGCGAGGCAGACACGGCGCGCCGCCGGCACCCTCACGGCAGCCTCCGCCATCGCTTGCCGCAACGGCTCGGCCTTCAACACCATCCCCGGGCCGCCGCCGTAGGGCCGGTCGTCCACGGTTCCGTGCGCGTCGGTGGCGAACTGCCGCGGGTTCACCGTCTCCACCGCGAGCACGCCGCGCTCGAGCGCCCGGCCGAGCACGCCGAACCGGACGGCCTGTTCGACGAGTTCGGGAAACAGCGTCACGACGACGATCCGCATCGTGCCTACCCTGATCCCTGTGCCAGCCCTTCAGTCGTCCGGATGCCAGTCGAAGGTCACGCGCCCCGCCGCAAGGTCCACCGCGACGAGTCGCTCCGGGACCAGCGGCACCAGACGTTCGACCTTGCCCGCGCGCAGCACCGCCACGGGGTGCGCCGGCAGGTCCAGAAAGCCGTCCACGTGCCCGAGCGGAGCGCCTTCACGGTTCACCGCCTCGAGCCCGACCAGGTCGTGCAGGTAGTGCTCTTTCGGGCCGACCGGCGGCAACTCGGAGCGTTCCACCTGCACCTCGGCCCCCGTCAGCGCCTGCGCCGCCTCGCGCGTCTCGATGCCTTCGAGCCTGACCGCCACCTGCGACCCGGCCCGCTTTGCCTCGAGCACGCGGACCTCCCGGGCCTCGCCGCGCTGGACCAGTGTCCACCGCGGGTAGTCGGCGATGCCGGCGACGGGCTCGGTGTAGGACGTGACCTTGACCCAGCCCTGCACGCCGAACGGTGACCCGACCCGGCCCAGCGACACGGCGCCCGGGCTGGCGGACCGCTGGCGCGCGATCATGCTGCGCCGCGCGCCCCGGCTCAGGCCGCCGCGGCGACCTGCCTCTTGCGGTAGCTCTTGACCAGTTGCGCGACGCGATCCGAGACCTGGGCGCCCACACCGAGCCAGTAGTCGACTCGCGACAGGTCCAGGCGCAGTTCCTCGCTGCTGCCGCGCGCGACGGGATTGTAGAACCCCACCTGCTCCAGCGACCCGCCGCCCGCGCGGCGGCTGTCAGTCACCACCACGTGGTAGAAGGGCTCCTTCTTGCCGCCGCGGCGCTGCAAACGGATCGTCACCATCTTGCTTCGATGCCTCAGGTTCGCGACCGGGCGGCGCCTCGCCATGCCCAGTCAAAAAAGAGCCGCGAATTATAACGAAATTTCGAGGCCATTGAAATGCTTGTGGGTGTGGAGGGGGTGGAGGGGTCTGACCCCAGTCAAGTGACCCCAGTCAAGAAAATCTTGAAGGGACCCCCGTCAAGATTTTCTTGACTGGGGTCAGACCCCTGGCAGGCGGCCGGACATCGCCCGCATCATGCGCCCCAGACCGCCCTTGCCCATGCCCTTCATCATCTTCTGCATCTGCAGGAAGTTCTTGAGCAGCCGGTTGATTTCGGCCACATGAGTGCCGGAGCCCGCGGCAATACGGCGCTTGCGGGAGCCGTCGATGTGCTTTGGATAGCGGCGTTCCTGCGGGGTCATCGAGCAGATGATCGCGATCTGTCGCCGGACCTCCTTCTCGTTCCCCTGCGGCACCGCCCCTGCCTTGGCCGCAAGCTGCGCCGGAAGCTTGTCGATGAGCGCCGCGACGCCCCCCATCTGCTCGAGCTGCCGCAACTGCCCCAGCAGGTCGTCGAGGTCGAAGTCCTTGCCCTTGGCGACTTTTCGCGCGAGCTTCTCCGCCTCGGCGCGGTCGACCTGCCGCGTAACTTCCTCGACCAGCGACAGCACGTCGCCCATGCCGAGGATCCGCGACGCCATGCGGTCCGGCTGGAACGCCTCGAGCGCGTCGGGCTTCTCGCCGGTGCCGACGAACAGGATCGGCTGACCGGTGATCTGCCGCACCGACAGTGCCGCGCCGCCACGCGCGTCGCCGTCCGCCTTGGTCAGCACGACGCCGGTCAGCGCCAGCGCGGCCCCGAATGCACGAGCCGCGTTGACGGCATCCTGGCCGGCCATGCTGTCGACGACGAACAGCGTCTCGATCGGATTCAACGCGCGGCCGAGCTCGCGCACCTCGGCCATCATCTGCTCGTCGACGTGCAGGCGGCCCGCCGTGTCGACCAGCAGCACGTCGTAGACGCCGCGCCGTGCCAGCGCCAGCGCCTCCTGCGCGATGACGAGCGGCAGCTGCGTCGGGCTCGCCGGGGCCACGTCGATGCCGAGCTGCTGGCCGAGACGCTCGAGCTGCAGCAGTGCCGCGGGACGGCGCACGTCGGTCGACACGAGCAACACGCGTTTCTTCTCGCGCGTCTTGAGCCATGACGCCAGCTTGGCGGCCGTCGTCGTCTTGCCGGCGCCCTGCAGGCCGGCGAGCAGCACGATGGCCGGCGGCTGCACGCGCAGGTTCAGCGGCCGTACTCCCTCACCCATGACGCGGACGAGTTCCTCGTGGATGATCCTGATCAGCGCCTGGCCGGGCGTGAGGCTCTTGTGGATCTCCTGACCGACGACGCGCGCCCTGACCCCGTCGATGAAGGTCTTGACCACCGGCAGCGCGACGTCCGCCTCGAGCAGCGCCATGCGCACCTGGCGCAGGGTGTCGCCGATGTTCTCCTCGGTCAGGCGGCCACGGCCGCGCAGGCCGTCGACGACCGATGCCAGACGTGCGGAAAGCTTGTCGAACACGGGGCGCAAACCTCGGGGTGACGGGACGCGTCCGGCCGGACCGGCGGACGGGAAAGCGCGATTATAGGCATCCGGCGGGGCCGGTTTGCCGTCCTCCTCAGCCCGGCGGGTCCGTGGCATGATGCGGTGGTCGTACCAACATGCCGGTTTCCAGCTTGCTGCTGCCACTGATCGCCGTCGCCTGCTACGTCATCGGAGCCGGCTGGCTCGCCATCGCCACGTACCAGTATCGCAGCCAGCCGCCGTCGGCCCACGGCCGGGGCGGCCGCATCGCCAGCGTGGCGATCGCGACGGTCGGCGCTTTCGTCCACGCCGCCGCGCTGCTGGACGAGCGTCGCCTCGAGCCCTATGCGGCGCTGTCGCTCGGCGACACGCTGGCGCTGGTTGCACTGGTCATCTCGGTCACGGCCATCCTGATGGCGCTGCGACCCGGCCGGCGCGGCGTGGCCGCGATACTGCTCTTGATTGCCGCCGTGCTCGAAGCGGCGTTCTCCGAAGGCACGCGGCAGTTCTCCATGGGCCGCGCGGGGTGGGAACTCGCCTTTCACGTCGCGATGGCGACCACCGCCTTCGCGTTCCTGACCATCGGCATGACCCTCGCCCTCGCACAGGTCATCGTCGATCGGCGGCTGCGCAGCCGCCAGCCGCTCGGCTGGCTCAGGATCCTGACGCCAATCGAGTCGCTCGAATCCGGCACGTTCCAGAGCATCCTCGCCGGCTTCGCCGTGCTCACGCTCGCGCTCGTGAGCGGCGCATTCTTCGTCGAGAACCTGTTCGCACAGCATCTCGTGCACAAGATGACGCTCGCGATCGTGGCGTGGGTGGTCTTCGGCGTGCTGCTGCTCGGCCGGCTGCGTTTCGGCTGGCGCGGCCGCAAGGCGCTGCGCTGGACGTTCGCCGGCTACATGCTGCTCGGACTCTCCTACTTCGGCAGCAAGATCATCCTCGAGAACGTGCTCGGCAAGCACTGGGGCTGAGGCCGAACCGCCGCCATGGGCGTCCCCTCGCTGCCCGTCCTGTCGCTGCTGCTGCTGGTCGCCATCCTGCTCTCGGCCTTCTCCTCGGCCACCGAGACGGCGCTGATGAGCGTCAACCGCTACCGTCTGCGTCACCTCGCACGCGAGGGCAGCTCGTCGGCGCGCATGACCGAGCAGCTGCTCGAGCGGCCTGACCGCCTGATCGGCACGATCCTGATCATCAACAACTTCGTCAACTCGGCCGCGGCGGCGCTGGTCACGGTGATCACGCTGCAGATGGGCGGCGAGACCCTCGCCGCAGTCGGCGTCGCCGTGTTCACCGTCGTGCTGATCATCTTCGGCGAAGTGGCCCCGAAGACCTTCGGCGCGCTCTACCCCGAACGGATCGCGCTGCCGGCCGCCGTCGTCTACACCGGCCTGCTCAAGGTGCTCTACCCGATCGTCGCGGCAACCAACCTGATCGCCAATGGCGTACTGCGGCTGCTCGGCATCACGCGCGACGAGGCAAGCCGCACCTCGCTCAGCAGCGAGGAGTTGCGCACGGTCGTCGCCGAAGCGAGCACGGTGATCCCGCACCGCCACCAGCGCATGCTGATGAGCATCCTCGACCTCGAGAAGATCACCGTCGAGGACATCATGGTGCCGCGGCACGAGATCCACGGCATCGACCTCACCGACGACTGGGACGACGTCGTCGAACAGATCCGCGACTGCCGCCACACGCGCATCCCGGTCTACGAGGGCAATCTCGAGGCGCTGGTCGGCGTATTGCACATGAAGAAGGTCGCGCGGCTGCTGGCGCGCGGCGAGTTCGACCGCGACCAGCTCGTCGCGCTGACGAAGACGCGCGAGCCCTACTACGTGCCCGAGGGCACTTCGCTCAACACGCAGTTGCTGCAGTTCCAGCGGCAGCGGCGCCGCGTCGCGTTCGTCGTCGACGAATACGGCGACGTGCAGGGGCTCGTCACGCTGGAGGACCTGCTCGAGGAGATTGTCGGCGAGTTCACGTCCGACACGAGCATCCTGCACAAGGACGTCCACCGCGAGCGCAGCGACAGCTTCGTCGTCAACGCCTCCGCGAGTGTGCGCACGCTGAACCGCAAGATGGGCTGGACGCTGCCGGCGAGCGGCCCGCGCACGTTGAACGGCCTGATCGTCGAGCAGATGGAGACGATACCGGTCCCGGGGCAACGCCTGCGCATCGGCGACTATTCGCTGGAAGTGCTGCAGGTCACCGACAACGCCGTCCGGACGGTACGGCTGCGGCCCGTCGCGAGCGCGCAGGTCGACAAGCCGCAGGGTTAGGTGCCGGTGCTACGGTTTCGGTTACAGCAGGGCCAGCTGGTTGCCGCCGTTGTTGCTGCTGCCGCCGCGCCTGCTGACGCTGCGACAGCGTATGACCGCGGTGGCACGGCGCCCTTTCACGTCGCCTGCTCGAGCGCCTCCTGCAGGCTGCCCACCCCCGCAACCTCGATGCCCTCGAGCGCTGCGCCCTTGCGCGGCGCGTTCGCCGCCGGCACCAGCGCACGCCGAAAACCCTGCTTCGCGGCCTCGCGCAGGCGCTCCTCGCCGAAGGGCACCGGCCGGATCTCGCCCGTGAGCCCGATCTCGCCGAAACACACGGTATCGACGGCCACGGGCCGGTCGCGCAGGCTCGACGTCACCGCGAGCACCGCCGGCAGGTCGGCGGAGGTCTCGCCGATGCGTACGCCGCCGACGACGTTGACGAACACGTCGCGACCGGCCGTCGAGATGCCGCCGTGACGATGCAGCACCGCGAGCAGCAGTGCCAGCCGGCTCGACTCGAAGCCGACCGCGACGCGGCGCGGGTTCATCCCCTGGGCGTCGTCGACGAGTGCCTGCACCTCCACGAGCAGCGGACGGCTGCCTTCGCGCACGACCGTCACGACGCTGCCGGCGACCGGCTGCGGATGCCGAGACAGGAAGATGGCCGAGGGATTGCGCACTTCGCGCAGACCCTGCTCGGCCATGACGAAAACGCCGAGTTCATTTGCGCTCCCGAAGCGGTTCTTGACGGCGCGCACGACCCGGAAGCGGCTCGCCGGGTCGCTCTCGAAGTACAGCACGGTGTCGACCATGTGCTCCAGGATGCGCGGCCCGGCGATCTGTCCTTCCTTGGTCACGTGACCGATCAGCAGGACCGCAGTGCCCGTCTCTTTCGCGAACCGCACGAGCCGCGCGGCCGACTCCCGCACCTGCACCGCCGAACCCGCCGAGGACTCGCTCAGCTCCGTCTGCATGGTCTGGATCGAGTCGATCACCAGCACCTCGACACGCGCGGCGATCGCCTCCTCCAGCACCGCTTCGACCCGCGTCTGCGCGGCCAGACGCAGGCTCGTCGCGTCGAGCCCGAGGCGCTGCGCACGCGCCGCGACCTGGCGCACGGATTCCTCGCCCGAGACGTAGAGCACCGGCCGCTCGCGGCTCAGAGCGTCGGCGGCCTGCAGCAGCAGCGTCGACTTGCCGATGCCGGGATCACCGCCCAGCAGCACGACTGATCCGGCGACGAGGCCGCCCCCGAGCACGCGGTCGAGTTCACCAAGGCCGGTGCGGGCCCGGACGTCGCGCTCCTGCGCGATTTCCGCAACGGTCCGGCTGCTGGCGGGCCCGGTCGCGGTGGCCGCGCCCGACGCGGCCCGACGCGCAACCGCGGCGAGCGATGAAACGGCGACTTCCAGCGTGTTCCAGGCCTCGCAGGCCGGGCATTGGCCCTGCCACTGCGCCGTGCGCGCGCCGCAATTGCCGCAAACGTAGCTGGTCTTGGGTCGCGCCATGACGGCCGGATGGAGAATCGCTGCGAAGCGGACGGATGCTAGCACGGCGGCCGACGCCTCCGGACTGTGACGCCGGCGGCAATTCCGGGCCCAGTCCCCCTCCTATACTGCCGTCCGAACATGACGATACGCAGCCAGGCCGATTCCACGATGATCGTCGACTCCACCGGCGGGCGGAGCCGACAGCCTGCCACACGCCATGCGGTGCCGGTGAGACTCGGCCGCTACGAACTGCTGAACGAGCTGGGCAAGGGCGCGATGGGCATCGTCTATCGCGCGCGCGACCCACGGATCAACCGCGAGGTCGCGCTGAAGGCCATCCGTCTCGGCGATGAATTCGAGCCGGAGGACCTCGACCAGGCGCGCACGCGGTTCTTCCGCGAGGCGGAGATGGCCGGCCGCCTGTCGCACCCGCACATCGTCACCATCTACGACGCCGGCGAGGACCGGGGCACGGCCTACATCGCCATGGAACTGCTCCGGGGCAGCCACCTGGTCGAGTACACCAGCGAGACGCGGCTGCTGCCCCCCGCGATCGCGCTCGAAATCGTGGCGCGACTGGCCGATGCGCTGCACTATGCACACCTGAACCAGGTCGTGCACCGCGACATCAAGCCCGCCAACATCATGTTCGAAGCGCCGAGCGGAGAACTCAAGATCACGGACTTCGGCATCGCCCGACTGACGGACGCCGGGCGCACGCGCACGGGAGTCGTGCTCGGTACCCCGTCGTTCATGTCGCCGGAGCAGTTGCAGGGCCGCGACCCGACGGGAAGTTCCGATCTGTTCTCGCTCGCCGTGTCGCTGTTCCAGTTGCTGACCGGCCAGTTGCCCTTCCGCGGCGACAACATGCCGACGCTGATGATCAAGATCGCGCAGGAGCCGCATCCGCGCATCCGCGTAATCAACCCGGCGCTGCCCGCAGGCCTCGACGGGTTCTTCGACCGCGCGCTCGCCAAGGAACCCGTGTCGAGGTATCCGAACGGTGCCGCGTTCGCGCTCGCATTGCGCGACCTGGCCGCGCGGTGCGGGGCCGCCTGACAGAGCGACGACGATGCGAATGAAGGGCAAGTTGCGCTGCGTCGGGCTCAGCGACACCGGTCGGGTGCGCGAGCACAACGAGGACACGATCGGCACCGACGCGGACATCGGCGTCGTCGTGCTTGCCGACGGCATGGGCGGCTACAAGGCCGGCGAAGTGGCGAGCGGCATCACCGTCCGCACCGTGCTGGGCCTGCTCAAGGACGCCGTCGAGCGCGAGAACCTGACGCTGCGCGACGACGCGAGTGGCCTCAGCCGGCCGGGCATTCTGCTGCGGGACGCCATCCACCGTGCCAACAAGATCATCTACCAGACGGCGAAGACGCAGGTGCACTGTGAGGGCATGGGCACGACCGTCGTGGCCGGACTGTTCTTCGACGACCGGCTGACGGTCGCCCACGTTGGCGACTCCCGGCTCTACCGTCTGCGCCAGGGCACGCTCGAGCAGGTCACCCGCGACCATTCGCTGCTGCAGGAGCTCGTGGCCCGCGGCTTCTACACGCCCGAAGAGGCCCAGCGTGCGGCCGCCAAGAACTACGTGACCCGCGCGCTGGGGGTCGAGCCGACGGTCGACGTGGAAATCACCGAGGTGCCGGTCGAGCGGGACGACGTCTACCTGCTCTGCTCGGACGGCCTGTGCGACATGGTCGACGATTCCGACATTCAGTTAACGATCAACACCTTTGGTGCTAACCTTGACGCGGTCGCCAGACAGCTCGTGCAACTGAGCAACGAAAACGGGGGTCGGGACAACGTCTCGGTCGTGCTGGTCCGGGTGCTCGATTCGTTCCCGGCGCAGCGCGGCGTGCTCGACCGCATACTTGGGATGTTCGGCTAAGGGAGCGCAGTTCACTCATGGCCAGGTTGGTATTGCACCTCGACGGGCAGACGCTCGCCGAGTACAACATGAGCAAGGAGCGCTACACGGTCGGGCGGCTGCCGGACAACGACATCCGCATCGACAATCCGGCGGTCAGCGGCCACCACGCTCTGGTCATCAACATCCTCAACGACTCGTTCCTCGAAGACCTGAACAGCACGAACGGGACGTACGTCAACGGCAAGATCATCAAGAAGCACGCGCTGCAGCACGGCGACGTGATCACGGTTGGCCACCACGCGCTGCGGTTCGTCGACAGCGAGACCGACGAATCGCAGGACGAATTCCAGAAGACGATGGTCATCAACCCGCGCGAGGCGGCCTCGCTGGTCGCGGGTGCGGCGCAGAAGGCGGCAAGCATCGCGCCGCCCGCGGGCAACGGCCCCGCGGCGGCCGCTGCGCCGGCGTCGATCGCCCCCGCGTTCACCAACGGCACGCTGCCGCGCGCCAAGCTGCAGGTGCTCTCCGGCCAGTTCGCAGGCCGCGAACTGGATCTGGTCAAGACGCTCACGACGCTCGGCCGCCCGGGCGTGCAGGTGGCTGCGATCACGCGCCGGTCGGACGGCTTCTACATCGTGCACGTCGAGAGCGGCAAGGAAGGCGACTATCCGCTCGTCAACGGGGCGCCGATCGGGCCGCAGGCGCGCCGTCTGCACGACAACGACGTCCTGCAGCTCGCGGGCGTGAAGATGGGGTTCTTCGAGAGCTAGCCGGCTTCGAGCTGCACGCGCTGGCTCACGCCGCAGAGCAGGTCCCAGGCGATCGCGCCGGCGTGCGCCGCGATCTCCTCGACCGGGATTTCTCCACCCCACAGCACCACCGGATCGCCCACCGCGACCGCGGGCAGCTCGGTGACATCGACCGCAATCATGTCCATCGAGACGCGGCCAACCAGCGGCGCCCTGTGGCCGTTGACCTGCACGGGCGCCCCCGACCGGGTGCCGCGGGGGTAACCGTCCCCGTACCCGGCGGCGACCACGGCGAGACGGGTTGGACGCTGGGCCATCCACGCGCCGCCATAACCGACTGTCTCCCCCGGCAGCACGTCCTTCACGGCGATCACTTCGGTCCGCAAGGTCATCGCCGGACGCAGGCCGAGTTCCGCGCCGTTGCCGCTCGGAAACGGCGAGACGCCATAGAGCATCAGGCCGGGCCGCACCCAGTCCGCGCGCGCCGCGGGCCACGCCAGCACGCCGGCGCTGTTCGCGATGCTGCGCGCACCGGGCAGGCCGGCGGTGGCGGCCTCGAAAGCCGCCAGTTGCTGGCGCGTCCTGGGGTCGCGCCGGTTGTCGGCCGACGCGAGGTGCGTGACCAGCGTCGGCGCGGCGGTCACGTGCGGGTTGCGGCACAGTCGCTCATACGCGGAAGCGAATGCCTCGAGGCGGAACCCGAGGCGGTTCATGCCGGTGTCGACCTTGATCCACGCGGTGACGGGATCGCCGCCCGCGAGGCCCTCGAGCAGCTCGAGCTGTTCGACGCTGTGCACCATCAGCTCGAAACGTTCACGCGCAGCCACGTCGAGCTGATCGGGACCGAACACGCCTTCGAGCAGCAGGATGCGGTTGGTGAGCCCCGCCGCGCGCAGCGCGAGTCCTTCTTCGAGTCTCGCGACGGCGAATGCGTCGGCCTCGGCAAAAGCCTTGGCCGCCGGGACGAGCCCGTGACCGTACGCATTCGCCTTGATGACCGCCATCACGCGGCTGTCCGGCGCGATGCGTCGCACCTGGCGCAGGTTGTGACGCAGCGCCGCTGCGTCGACGACCGCGCGAATGAGGGCGTGGCTCTTCATTGACTGGATGTGTCCCGGCTGCGGGCGCGGGCTGATCAGTACTGCGGCCCGCTGTCGTAGTGGCCGTAGTCGCCGTGCGCGAGGTTCTCGAAGCGCGTGTACTTGCCGAGGAAGGTGAGATGCACCTCGCCGGTCGGGCCGTTACGCTGCTTGGTGATGATGATGTCCGCGATGCCCTTGCGCGGCGTGTCCTTGTCGTACACTTCCTCGCGGTAGATCATCATGATCAGGTCGCTGTCCTGTTCAATCGCCCCTGATTCCCTCAAATCCGACATCACCGGCTTCTTGTCGGTGCGCTGCTCGACGCCGCGGTTCAACTGCGACAGCGCGATCACCGGCACCTTGAGCTCCTTGGCCAGCGCCTTGAGCGAGCGCGAGATCTCGGAGATCTCGGTCGCGCGGTTCTCCTTGTTGCCCGGCACCTGCATGAGCTGCAGATAGTCGACGACGATCAGCCCCAGCCCGCCGAGCTTCTCGGTGTCGCGCGCGAGCCGGCGTGCGCGTGCGCGCACCTCGGTCGGCGTGAGCGCGCCCGAATCGTCGATGTACATCGGCGCCGTCTTCATCTGTGCGATCGCGCTGTTGATGCGCGCCCAGTCCTCGTCGCCGAACAGGCCCGTGCGCATGTGGCTCTGGTCGACGCGACCGAGCGACGAAATCATGCGGAACGCGAGCTGCTCGCGCGACATTTCCATCGAGAACACGGCGACCGGCCGGTTGAGCGCGATGGCGGCGTTCTCGGCGATGTTGAGGGCGAGCGTGGTCTTGCCCATCGACGGGCGGCCGGCGACGATGACCAGGTCGCCGGGCTGCAGGCCGGCCGTCATCTTGTCGAGTTCCGCATAGCCGGTGCTGAGCCCAGTGAGCTGTCCCTGCGAGGCGTGCAGCATGTCGAGGCGATCGATCGCGGCACCGAGCACTTCGCGCACGGCCACGAAGCCCGTGCCCTGGCGGCGCCCCTTCTCGGCGATCTCGAAGATGCGGCGCTCGGCATCGTCGACGAGTTCGTTCGCCTGGCGCCCCTCGGCTTCGTAGCAGCTGCCCGCGATTTCCCCACTGACCCGGATGAGTTGCCGCAGCAACGACCGCTCGCGGACGATGTCCGCGTAGGCCTTGATGTTTTCCGCCGTGGGTGTATCACGCGCCAGCCCGGCGAGATAGGCAAGCCCGCCCGTCTCCTCGGCGAGGCCCTTGCTCGCAAGCTGCTCCGCCAGCGTCACCGCGTCGCTGGGCTCGCCCTTCTGCGACAGCTCGAGGATGGCCTCGTAGATGAGCTGGTGGTCGCGACGATAGAAATCGTCCGGGCGCAGCCGGTCCGCAATCGCGTCCCAACTGCTGTTGTCGAGCAGCAGGCCGCCGAGCACGGCCTGCTCGGCCTCGAGCGATTGCGGCGGCACGCGCAGCACGGCAGCCTCGTCCGGCACGCCGGGCCGCGGCCTGCGGCGAACGCGGGAACCCCGGCCGCCGTCGCTGTCCTGCTGCTCCATGACGACGGATGCTACCCCGTTCGAACGGGGCGGGATCAGTCTACAGCGGTGATTGTGATCGGGAGGTCGATCTCGACGTCGGAGTGCAGGTGCAGCTTGACGTGATGCTCGCCGACGAGCCGGATGGGACCGCCCGGCAGGCGCACTTCACTGCGCTCGATGGCGATGCCGGCCTTCGTGAGCTCCTCGGCGATGTCGGCCGTGCCGACGGAGCCGAAGAGCTTGCCCTCGGCGCCCGCCTTGGCGCGCAGGTCGAGCTTGAAGTTCTCGAGTTCGCGAGCGCGCCCCTGGGCGCGCGTGAGCGAGTCGGACGCGGCCTTCTCGAGCTCCGCGCGACGCGCTTCGAACTTCTTCAGATTGGCGGCGGTGGCCAGCGCGGCCTTGCCGGACGGCAGCAGGAAATTGCGGCCATAACCCGGCTTCACCTTGACCTTGTCGCCGATGTTGCCCAGGTTGGCAACCTTCTGCAGCAGGATGACTTCCATCTTTGTTTCCTCGAACGTTCGATCTATCCGGACGGTCGACTGTCGTCTGTGCTTGCGCCGCTACGCCACCGTCTCCACGCGTCGCGACCGGAACCAGTTGTCCACGAATCCCCACCCCGCCAGCACGGCCACCGCCGCGGGCGGCAGCAGCACGAGCGCGACGTAGGTAAGCCACAGCCACACGGCCGCCAGCTTGCGCCGGGCGACCGCGCCGTGCATCACCGCGAGCCCGACCATGACCAGCGCGCCCACGAACAGACGTCCGATGTCGTCGACGAGCGGCTCCGCCAGCCACAGCGACGCCGCAACGACGACCGCCGCCACGACGCCGAGCACCCGGCCCAGACGCAGGCCGCGGAACTCGACGCCGAAACTGCCCGCGTGCTCCGGCAACGACTGCCACCAGCGCGCCAGGAACAGTGCGCACATCGCGAGCAGCATCGTCAGGACCACCACCCAGCCCCACAGCGTCCGGGCCAGCGTCTCCGCGAGCCCTTCGTCGAAGAGGTTGGTCGGCAGGCCGTGCTTCTGCATCTCCTGCGCCAGGTCGCGCACGAACGGCGCCCAGAACTGCTCCGGGTCGCCGAACGACAGGTGCAGGACGACCAGCATCATCGTGCCGGCCAGCGTCGCGACCTGCAGGCACAGCGACAGCGAGCCCGTCCTCTCGAGCAGCAGCGCCAGCGCCAGCGGCGGCCCCAGCACCCAGACCGAGTAGATCAGACCCACGGCCATCGGCCGGCCGAACAGCAGCATCGACGCGCCGAGCAACGCGCTGCCGCCCAGCGCCACGACCGCGCCCATGCGCGCGCCGCGCACCAGCGTGACGAGAGCGGGCACGGCGCCCGGCAGGAAGAACGCGAACCCCACGCCGAGCAGCGGCAGCAGGCCCAGCAGGCCCGTCAGCGCGACGGCCCCGCCCGGATTGTCGGCGAGCCACCTGGCCAGCGATCGGTTCATGTTCGTGCGTGGTCCGCCGGCCCGCGATCGCTGCGCGAGACTGCGCGGGTCACTCACAGGTCACGGACTCAGTGCTGATCCGTATACGGCAACAGCGCGAGGAAGCGGGCGCGCTTGACGGCCAGCGCGAGCTGCCGCTGATAGTTCGACCGCGTGCCCGTGATGCGGCTCGGGACGATCTTGCCCGTCTCGGTGATGTAGCCCTTCAGCGTAGCGAGATCCTTGTAGTCGATCCGCTCGACGCCTTCGGCCGTGAACTTGCAGAACTTGCGGCGACGAAAGAAGCGTGCCATGTGAGGTCACCCAGTGTGAATTGGCTCTGATGTCGATGAGGTGCGTCGGCGGACTCAGGCCGCGGCGGCATCCTCGCTGCCGGCGCTGCCGCCGCTGCCTTCGGCGGGGCTGCCGCCCTCTTCCTCGGCGCGGGCCATCGGCGACGGCTCGGTCATGGCACCCGGCACGGAAATGACCAGGTGGCGGATGACGGCGTCGCTGAAGCGGAAGCTGCCCGTCAGCTCGGCGAGTGTCGGCTTGTCGCACTCGACGTTCATCAGCACGTAGTGGGCCTTGTGGACCTTGGCGATCGGGTAGGCGAGCTGACGGCGGCCCCAGTCCTCGAAGCGGTGGATCACGCCGCCGGCCGCGGCGATGATGCCGCGGTAGCGTTCGACCATGGCCGGAACCTGCTCGCTCTGATCGGGGTGGACCAGAAAGACGATTTCATAATGACGCACGAGAGTCTCCTTGCGGATTCGAGTCGCCCGGAAAAATGCCGGTGCGACAAGGAGTTGGAACACCCGCGCGGCCTTGGCTGGCCGCACGGAGCCGTACATTGTAGCGGAGTGCGGGGCGGGCGGCCAGCGAAGCTTCCCTGCGGCCCTAACGCTGCGCCCGTCGTTGCCGTACGGCCTCGAACAGCACGACGCCGGTCGCCACCGACACGTTCAGGCTTTCCACGGCCCCTGCCATCGGCAGCGACACCAGGTCGTCGCAGACCTCGCGCGTCAGGCGTCGCATCCCCTCGCCTTCCGAGCCCATGACGAGCGCCGTGGGCCCGGTCAGCGGGACCTCATAAAGCGTGCGCGGCGCGTCGCCGCAGGTGCCGACCAGCCGGAGCCCGCGGTCCTTGAGCCCGCGCAGCGTGCGCGCGAGATTGACGACCGCGATCAGCGGCACGCTCTCGGCCGCTCCCGCGGCGACCTTGCGCACGACCGGCGTCAGGCCCGCGGCCCGGTCGCGCGGCACGATCACCGCGGTGACGCCCGCCGCGTCCGCGCTGCGCAGGCACGCCCCGAGGTTGTGCGGATCGGTCACGCCATCGAGCACGAGCAGCAGCGCAGGCTCGTCGCCCGATGCCTCGATCGCTTCCTCGAGCTGCGTCTCCGGATCCGCGGCCCGTGGCAGGATCTCCGCGACGACACCCTGGTGGCGTTCACCGCCGGCGAGGCGGTCGAGTTCGTCGTGATCGGCGAGATCGATCGCGGTCCCGGCCCCGTCCGCCAGCGCACGCACCTCGTCCAGCCGCGCATTGGGCTCGCCGCCCGTGCGGGCGAACCACACCCGGCGGATGCGATCCGGATGACGCACGAGCAGAACGCGCACCGTGTGGATGCCGTAAGCGAGGTTGGCGTGCGAAACCGGTGCCCGTGCCGGTTTTGCCTCGCGATGCGACGGCGGCCCGCGGTGCGATCCCGGCGCGCCGCGCGAGCGCGAGTCGTGTCGCGGCTCCGACGGCCGGCGGTGACCGTCATCGCGTCGGTCGCGCCCACGGGGCATCAGCGTCGCCTCCGTGAGCCCTGACGCAGGAACCGGCCCGTCGACCGACGCGTGGGCGAGGACTCGCCGGCCAGCTCGAAGTCGACACGCCGATCGTCGAGCGACACGTTGGTGACGCGCACGCGCAGCCGGTCGCCGAGCTTGAAGACCCGGCCCGAGTTGCGACCGACCATCCGGTACCCCGAGGCATCGCGGCCGAAATAGTCCGCGCCGAGCGCGGACACATGCAGCAGCCCGTCGACCTGCAGGCCGTCGAGCTGCACGAACAGGCCGAAATCGACCACGCCGGAGACGATGCCGTCGTATTCCTCGCCGATCCGGTCCTGCATGTAGCAGCACTTGAGCCACGTCACGGCACTGCGGGTGGCCTCGTCGGCGCGACGCTCGCGCACCGAGCAGTCCTGCCCGAGCGCCGGGAAGGGCCCGTGCCACGCGATCAGCTCCTGCGGGTCGCCACCCCGCAGCACCTGGCGCAGACCGCGGTGCACGACGAGGTCGGGATAGCGGCGGATCGGCGACGTGAAGTGCGCATAGTGCTCGAGCGCGAGGCCGAAATGGCCGATGTTGCCCGGCTGGTAGACCGCCTGCGGCATGGAGCGGATCACCGCCGTCGAGATCAGCCCCGCATCGGGCCGGTCGCCGATCTTCGCCAGCAGGTCGCGCAGGTGGTCCGGCGTGATCTGGTCGGCGGCGGGCAGCCACAGCCCGAACTCGCGCAGGAACGTGCGCAGCGTCTCGAGCCGGTCGATCTCCGGCAGCCCGTGCACGCGATACAGCGTCGGCACACGATGCCGGTCGAGGAAACGCGCCGCCGCGACGTTGGCCGCGATCATGCACTCCTCGATCAGGCGGTGCGCGTCGTTGCGCGGCGACTCGACCAGCGCCGCGACGTGGCCCTCGGCGTCGAACTTGATCTTGAACTCGGGGCTGTCGAGCTCGAGCGCACCGCGCCCCGACCGCTCCCGCGTGAACGCGCGGTAGACGCCGTGCAACGCGAGCAGGCGCTCCCGCAGACGCTCGAGCGGGTCGTCGTGCCGCGCGCCCGGATTGGCAAGGAAGGCGCCCACGTCCCGGTACGTGAGCCGCGCCACCGAGCGCATCACGCCCTCGAAGAATCGCGATCGCGTGATGCGCCCGTCGTCGCTGACGCGCAGCTCGCAACAGACGCACAGACGGTCCTCGCGCGGCTTGAGCGAGCAGAGGCCGTTGGACAGCGCCTCCGGCAGCATCGGCAGCACGCGGTTGGGGAAATACACCGACGTGCCGCGGCTGCGCGCCTCGACGTCGAGCGCGCTGCCCGGCCGCACGTAGTGCGCCACGTCGGCGATCGCGACGATCAGCCGCCAGCCGCTGCCCTTGCGCTCGCACCAGACGGCGTCGTCGAAATCGCGCGCGTCCTCGCCGTCGATCGTGACGAGTTCGATGTCGCGCAGGTCCTCGCGCCCCGCGATCGCCTCGGGCGGGATGCGCGTCCCGTACGCCTCTGCCTCGGCGACCACATCGTCGGGGAACTCGAACGGCAGCCCGAACGAGTGGATCGCGATGTCGGTCTCCATGCCCGGCGCGCCCTGGTCGCCGAGGATGCGCGTGACGCGCCCGGCCGGTCCCGTCGTGCGCGAAGGCTGCTGGATCAATTCCACGAGCACGATCTGCCCGGACCGAGCCCCGCCGAGCTGCCCGCCCGGGACCAGCACGCGCTGCGTGATGCGTGGATTGTCCGGCGTCAGGTACGCGGCGATGCCCGCCTCGACGTGCAGACGTCCGACGACTTCCTTCGTGCGCCGCTCGAGCACTTCGACGATCGTGCCCTGCGCCTTGCCGCGGAACCGCGGGCCTTCGATGCGGGCGGCGATCCGGTCACCGTGCAGGACCTCGCGCATCTGGTGCGCGGGCAGGTAAACCTGCGCCGAACCGTCGTCGGGCAGCAGCCAGCCATCGCCGTTGCGATGCGCCTGCACCGTGCCGACCACCAGGCCGGCGAGCTGCTCGCGCAGGCAATACTGGCCGCGCCGGTTCATCATGACCTCGCCGCGCCGGACCAGGTCGGCGAGCTGGGCCTCGGCCTCGCCCACGCCGGAGGGGCTGAACGACGCCGTGACTTCCTCGAGCTTCAGCGGACGGCCTGCCTTGCGCAGCACATCGAGGACGACGAGATCGGTGGATTTGGCGAGGCGCGAGGTGGCGCGGCCGCGCGGGCTCTTGCCGGGACGCTGGCTGGCGGCGGACGGACGTCGGTTTCGGGTTCTGCGCATTTGCGTTAGATTGACAGGCTGGAGGGGCGTCAGTAAATTGCCCGGCCTTCCAGCCCGGCCTCCGTGCCCGGCCGCAACCTTTGCCCAGGTGGCGGAATTGGTAGACGCACTAGTTTCAGGTACTAGCGGGTAACACCGTGGAGGTTCGAGTCCTCTCCTGGGCACCAAGTCTGCTCTCCGACCTGCACACCACCGTGCTCGAGCGTCTGGGCCGCGACGCCGGCACCTTGTCCGTCGAACGCGTGGGGCTTGGCATCTTCTTCGCCGGCGTCAAGCTCTCCAATGGCGCGGGCGGTCTTTGCGCCACGCCGATCGAGGGCGTGCCCGAGGCGGTGTGCTGCCCGAGTTCGGCCCGGGCGATGCCGGTGCCGGGCAAGATCGCGGGGCGCAACGCGGCCGCGCTGCTGGACGACCTGTATCGGCCGCAGGACCTGTGCCGGGCAACCGGCCATTGCGCCGGATCAGCGGGTGGCGCTGGTTGGCACCTTTCCTCCCTAAATGCGCGAACTGCACCGGCGACAACAGCCCTTCAACGTCCTGGAACTCGAACCGGCGACTTTGGAACCCGAGGAGCTGCCGCACTTCATCCCGGTCGAGCGCGCTGCGGAAGTGATCCCCGAAGCCGACGTGCTCATCACCACGGGCACGTCGTTGCTCAACGGCACGCTGGAGGGCCTGCTGCAACCGCTGCGGCCAGGCAAGGAAGCGGCGGTGATCGGACCGACGGCCACGCTGGTGGCGAACCCCCACATGCGGCGCGGCGCCACCGTCATCGGCGGAGCGCGTGTGCGGCAGGCCGACGAGTTGCTCGGACTGCTGGCCGCAGGCGGTTCCGGCTATCACTTCTTCGGCAAGACGGTGGACCGCGTCACGCTGCGGGTGCCGCCGGCTGCCTGCGCACCGGGGGCCTTCGCCGTTCGCCGCCTCGCGGTATCGGTGCCGGCCGGCCGATGTTTCCTCAGCGCAGCAGCGCCAGACCCGCGAGCACGAACACGCCGACGAACAGCGTCTCGGCGAGGATCAGGGAGACCGGCCGCCAGCCGACGCGCGCGAGCTCGCCGAGCGAGGTGCGGGTGCCGAGCGCCGCGATCGCCACCAGCAGGCACCAGCGCGAAGCTTGTTGCAGCGAACCAGCCGCGAGCGGCGGCAGCCAGCCGAGCGAGTTCACGACCACGAGCGCCGCGAAGCCGAGCAGGAAGACGGGCAGCAGCGGCGGAGTCTGGCCGCGCCCGCCTCCGGCACCCGCGCCGGAGCGGCGCAGCGCAAACGAGATCGTGAACACGACCGGCAGCAGCAGCGCGACGCGAAACAGCTTGACGATGGTCGCCGTATCGCCCGCCTCGGCCGACACGCTGTAGCCCGCGCCCACGACCTGCGCCACGTCGTGGATCGTCGCGCCGAGGAACACGCCCGACGCACGTGCGTCGAACCCTGCAGCGGCCGCCACCAGCGGATAAAGCACCATCGCCACCGTCGACAGCGCCGTGACCGCCACGACCGTCATGACCGTGTCGCGTTCGTGGTCTGCGTGGCGCGGCAGGACAGAGGCGATCGCGAGCGCGGCTGAGGCGCCGCAGATGGCCACGGAGCCGCCCGTCAACAGTCCGTACGCCGTCGACTGGCGCGTCGCGCGAGCGAGCAGCACGCCACAGGCCATGGTGAGCACCACGGCGCCCGCCGTCAGCACGAGCGCCGCGCCGCCCAGTGACTGCACCTGCGCGTGCGTGATGCGCGCGCCCAGCAGCGCGACGCCGAGCCGCAGCACGCTGCGCGACGCGAAGTCGATGCCGGGCCGGCAGCGCTCGTCCTGCGACAGGAAGTTGACGGCCATGCCGAGCAGCAGCGCGAACAGCATGACCGGAGCGCCGTAGTGCTCGGCGAGCCACGAGGCCGCGAGCGCCACGAGCCCGGCGATGACGAAGCCGGGCAGCAGCAGGTGCAGGCGCGACGCGCTCATGGCGCACGCTCGTCGCAACGGCCGGACGTCGTCGCATCCACCGGCGCGCGCTCCCATCGCGCCAGCTCCTCGGCGAGGATCGGCACGCCGAGGTTGCAGGATTGCACGCCCTGCACGACGCAGAGCTTGAGCACTTCCATGATCTCCTCCACGGTCGCTCCGGCCGCGAGCGCCGCCCGCACGTGGCGGCGCGTGCCGGGCGCGTAGAGATGCGTGAAGGACGCGTCGAAGGCGATGCAGAGGAGTTCGACTTCCTTTGCCGGCAGCACGCCGCTCGTGTAAACCGGGATGCCGGTCGCGATGAACTCCTCGGTCCAGGCCGGATCGAGAGCGTAGAAGTCGTCCCACGCGGGGTTCCACTGGCCGATGGCGCGCAGCCGGTCGCAGGTCGGCGTGGGCACTGCCGCGGGCGGCGCCACGGCCCGGCCTGCGGCGCGCGCCTCCTCGACGAGAATCGGTGCGCCGAGGCTGCACGAGTGGATGCCGCCGAGCGCCGCGCACTCGAGCACGAACAGGATTTCCTCGCCCGTCGCACCCGCCTCGAGCGCCGCGCGGACGTGCCGCCGGGTTCCACCCGGATCGAGGTTCGTGCACTGGGCGTTGAGCATGATGCCGATGAGTTCGACGAGCCGGCGCGACAGCACGCCACTGCGCCACGGGTTGGTGCACATGCGCAGACAGGTCTCGGCCCAGGCCGGATCCCACGCGCGCACTTGTTCGAGCGCCGCGTCCCAGGGACCGCCGATCGCGGCGTCGCGGTCGGGGCACGCGCCATCCCGACCCGTATCGTGCGTCATGTCCGTCGTCTCCCTCGATGCCACAGGTGTGGGCGACGCCGGGTCAATGCCCGCCCGCGGCCGCGGCCGCCATGCGGCCCCGGATGACCGGTCGCAGGTCCTCGCCGTAGCCGGTCAGCGTGCCGCCGTCCACCGCGAGCGACTGGCCGGTGATCATCCGCGCGCGGTCGCTCGCGAGGAAACTCACCGCCTCGCCGATCTCCTCCATCGTGCACATGCGCCCGAGCGGCACGAGCCTCCGCGTCACCTTGTCGCGGAACTCGGCCGAGGTCCCCTCCTCCATGAGCGGCGTGAGGACCCCGCCCGGGCAGATCGAATTGACCGTGATGCGCCGGTCGGCCAGTTCCCAGGCGAGGTGCCGCGTCAAGCCTTCGACCCCGTGCTTGGACACCGTGTAATCGAGACTGCCGAAGAAGGTCATGCGCTGGCCCGCGATCGAACCGATGTTGACGATCCGGCCGCCGTCGGCCATCGCGGGCACCACGGCCTTGCAGCACAGGAACACGCCCTTCAAGTTCACGTCGAGGATACGGTCCCACTGCTCGACGGCGATGTCGGCGAGCAGCCGCGGGACACCCTCGGTGCCGGCGTTGTTGACGAGGATGTCGATGCGTTCGAAGCGATCGAGGGAGGCCCGCACCATGGCCTCGAGCGTGTCCCACCGCGTCACGTCGGCGACGACCGATATCGCCTGGCCGCCCGCCGCCGCGATCGACTCGGCCACGGGGCCGGTTTCCGCGCCATGACGACCCATGACGACGACACGCGCGCCCTCACGCGCGAGCACGCGCGCGATGCCGGCGCCGATGCCGCGCCCGGCGCCGGTCACGATCGCGGTCTTGCCTTCGAGTTCCATCATGTTCTCCTGGTCAGACTGCGGCCCGCGCCGTTGCGGCGCCGGACACCCATGCGTCACACCGGCCCGCTTCGTGTTCATAGGCACGTGCCGCGAGCAGGAAGCAGATGGCCGACAGGATGCCGGCCAATGCGGCGGTCGTCAGCGCCAGCTTGAGCCCGAAGGCGTCCGAGAGCGTGCCGACCACCAGCGGGCCCGGCGCGAGACCGATCAGGTTGTTGCCGAGCACGACGGTGGCGAGTGCCGTGGCACGCAACCCCGGGTGCGTCACGTCGCTGATGACGGCGCCGGTGGCGCCCGTGTGTGCACCCGCGGCGAACATGCCGACGAGGATCGCGCCGAACTGCATCGTGCCGGGCGGCAGCGCGAACGCAGTGGCGAGCACGATCGCCGACAGCACGCAGTAGGCCGCCGGAACTCGCAGCTTGTTGCGCTTGTCGCGGATGCCGAGCGTGTCCACCGTCCATCCGGTCGCGATCATACCGACACCTGCGACGAGCACGACCACGGCGGCCTGCATCGCGGCCTCGTCGGCGGCGAGACCGCAGTAGCGACTCAGGTAGCTCGGGATCCACGCGACGACCGCGCCGGTGACGAACATCTGGCAACCGCTCGCGACGTAGGTGAGGATCGCGGTGCGCGTCGCGAAGAGTTCGCGCACGGTCTCGCCGACGCGCATGCGTCGCGCCGGGGCGCCCGCGGCATCGGTCTTGAGCAGTGGCACCGTCTCATAATCGCGCACGACGAACGGGTACAGCGCGACGAGCAGCAGGCCGGCGATGCCGACGCCGATGAAGGCCGTGCGCCAGCCGTAGCGCGTCGAGATCACGCCGCCGGCCAACACGCCACCCACGGTGCCGAACAACGCGGCGGCGAGGAATGCGGCACCAACGACCGCGTGACGACGCCTCGGGAACACGTGGAACAGGATGGCCGACCCCGCGCTGCCGTACCCCGCCTCCCCCAGCCCGACCAGCGCGCGCGCGAACATCATCTGCCCGTAGGTCTGCGCGAGCCCGCAACCGACGGTGGCGATGCCCCAGAGACCAGCCATGACGCTGATGCTGCGCACGCGGCCCCAGCGGTCCGCGGCCAGCGCGATCGGCAGTGAGCCCACGCCGACGATCAGGGCCACGACGCTCACCAGTGCCCCGAGCTGCATGTCGGTCAGCGACCATTCGCCCTTCAACAACGGGAAGATTGGCGTGATGACCTGTCGCGAAACGTAATCCGACAGCATCAGGCCGCAGGTCAGCGCGAACACGACCCAGGCGTAGAATCGGGACGAGCTGCCACGGCGCGCGACAACGTCGTCGACCGGTGGCGCTGTGTACCCTCCCATGGCTCCCCCTCATCCCCCGTGATCGATGCGCGTCCGTCACGTCCGCGGCGCGAGCCGCATCGCAGACCCGGTGCGTCCGGGCTGTGGCCGACGTCGCCGGCCGGCACCCGGCGTGATCCCGTGCCAGCGCTTGTAGGCGCGGACGAAGCTTCCCGCCGAACCGTAGCCGATCGCCGTCGCGATCTCGCCGACCGGCAGGTCCGTCTGCTCGAGCATGCGCTGCGCGAGTTCGCAGCGCGATTCGTCGAGCAACTGCTCGAACGTGGTGCCGTAACCGCTCAGGTGGCGGTGCAGCGTCACGCGATGGACCGAGAACAGCTCGGCGACGCGCTCGATCGAGCAATGCCCGCTCGCGAGCAGGTTCTCGATCACGTGGCGCACGCGCGACACGAAATCGGGCTGCTCGCGCGCCTCCAGATCGCCCAAGTAGCCGCGCAGAAACGATTCGAGCATCTGCTGCGAGCCCGGTCGTGTCTCGTCCAGCGCGGACGCCGGGAAGAACACCGCGTGGCGCGGCTGGTCGTAGAGCACGGGTGCGCGGAAGAACCGCGCGTATTTCGCGGCCGATGGCGGCCGCCGGTACGAAATGTGCACGAGCGACGGCCGCCAGCTTCGCGGGAAGATCGCCTCGAGCTGCTTCACCAGCGCCGCGAGGAAGCCCGTCAGCACGTGATCGCGACCGGGAAAGCGCCTGTCGACCGAGATCGACAGGCAGGCGTAGCCCTGGTCGCGCGTCAGGTTGAGCTGGATGCCATGGAACCACAGGCCCAGGTAGCGCACGAGGCCGTCGACGGCGTCGCGCGTCGTGCGGGCGTTCTGCACCAGCAGGCGCAGCGGCCCGGCGTTCTCCATGGTCGACCTCTGGCCAACCAGCAGCCCGAGGTCGTCCCGCCCCATGGCGTCGGCCGCCGCCTGCATGATCTGACCGTGCAGGCGCAAGGGCACGGGCGTCATCGGCTGCGCCATGATCGCCGGCGTGACGCCGAACGATTCGAGCAGCTGCCAGGGGTCGTTGCCGGCCTCGCGCAGCAGGTTCGGCAATTCCGACAGCGCGCCGACGGGACAGCTCGTATCGCCCGGCACCGGCCGCGCCGGCGTCGCCGCCGGCCCGGTGGATGCGCTTGCGCGACCCGAGCCGCGCGACGCGATTTTGCGCTCAGCCGACAAGGAAGCCCCGCTGTCCCGGCTTGCGATTCGGCGACATGCCGAGCGCCTGCAGCGTCTCGTCGACGCTGTCGTAGACCGTACCGACCCGGAGGATGCGCCGTGCGTCGGTGCCCGTCGCCACGTCGCGGCCGAGTTCGCGCGCGAGCCGCACCATCTGCTCGACCTGCTGCACCGAGGTGAAGCGCTCGCCACTGCGCCGCCAGAGGTTGTCCTCGATGCCGACACGCACGTGCAGGCCCATCGCGATCGCCATCGCCATCATCGGCGGCACGTTGCGCATGATGCCCTCGATCTGCAGCACGCCACCCTGCGGGGAGCGACGCACGTAGTCCATCATCTGGAACGGATCGGGCCCCGCGGCGCCGCCGCCGATCGCGACGTAGCAGTGGTTGAAGGGCCCCATGTACTGCCCACGCCGGATCAGCCGCTCGCAGGTCTCGAGCTGCGCGACGTGCGCCAGCATGAAATACGGCTGGATGCCGGCGGCGCGCAGCCGCTGCAGATGCTCGATGAAGAACGACGGCGTCGCGTCGACGACCATGTCACTCCAGGCGGAGCGGACGGCCGGATTCGCATACTGCGTGCCCTGCGTGTCGTCGGCGCTCATGAGCTCCATGATGTTCATCTGCGAGGTATTGACCACGATCGTCACCTGGTCGGGCTTGGGCGTGAGATCGGCGAGCAGATGACGCGTGTCGTAACGGAGCCATCTGGCCCGGTCGCCGTCGTTCTCCGGCGAGAACGAGATCGAGCCGCCGACCTGCAGCACCATCTCCGGGATGCGATCGCGCAGGCGCGCGATCAGTTCGTTGAACATCGACAGCCGCTTGCTGCCCTTGCCGTCGGCCTCGCGGACGTGGACGTGCAGCACCGTGGCGCCGGCGTTCCAGCAGTCGACGGCCTTCTGCACCTGCTCGTCGAGCGTGACCGGGACGTCTTCCGGGAAGTCCGAGGGCAGCCACTCGGGGCCGTAGGGTGCGGCCGTGATGATCAGTTCGTCCTGGTTCTCGGGGAGCAGCGCGTCGTCTGCGAAATACATGTTGCGGACTCCTGTCGTGTACGTGAGGTCGCAGTATTCGCGTGACGTCGCGGGACCAATGCGCCCGCGGTTGCAGCCAGTGTGCCTCAGGTTGCAGCGGGAGCGCCCCCTCTGCGCGGGTGGGGTCGGGTGGGATCAGACCCCTCCGGGTCGACCCTGACCCCTATCCGCTCGAGCAGCGGCCGCCCCTGTCGCGGCGACAACGGCACCGTGGCGCGCTCGCGGACACGGTAACGCGCGAGTTCCGCATGAATCGCCGCCGCTTCCGCGCCGGGCACGACGGAAGTCATCGGCGGGGTCATGCCCAGGAAACCGTACTTGGCCTCGCCGTAGCGATGGTACGGGAGCAACTCGTAGTGCAGGTCGTCACCGATGGAGCGCAGGAACCCGCCGATCGCGCGCACGTCCTCGACCGTGCCGTTGACCCCGGGGATGAACGGCGTGCGCACGACGATGCGGTCGTGCGGAAAGACCTCGCAGAGCCTGCGGAGGTTGCGCAGGATCAGGTCGTTCGGCAGGCCCGTGAACCGCCGATGCCGCTCGCGGTCGAGGCACTTGATGTCGTAGTGGACGCTGTCACAGTGGGGCAGCAGCCGCGCGAGCGCCTGCCAGCGGCCCATGCCGGAGGTTTCGATCGCGGTCGTCATGCCGCGCCTGCGCGCTTCCTCGAGCAGCGCCGCCGCGAACTTCGACTGCCGCAGGACTTCGCCGCCGGAGAGCGTGATGCCGCCGCCCGAGCGGGAATGGAACGCCTGCTCCGCCTCCACGACGGCGAGCACCTGGTCGACGCTCATCTGCCTGCCGACGATCTCGAGCGCCTGCGACGGACACGCCTCGACGCAGCACCCGCAATCCGTGCAACTCGCGAAGTCGACGCGCACTTTGCCGTCTTCACCCACCGACAGCGCGTGTGCCGGGCACTTCGGCAGGCAGCGGCCGCACTGCGACGCGCCGATGCACTTCGACGTGCGGTAGAGCAGTTGCGGCCGTGCGGCGAGGCCTTCCGGATTGCTGCAGGCCTTGCAGCGCAGCGGGCAACCCTTCAGGAACACGGTCGTGCGGATGCCGGGCCCGTCGTCCGTCGAGAAACGCTGGATGTTGAAGACGACCCCAGCGGGCGCGTTCATGGATCACCCCCCCCCGGACGCGTCAGGACATCTGCTCCTCGGTGCGCGCGATGATCTCGGCCTGCTGCATCGGCGTGAGGTCGACGAAGTACGCCGAATAGCCGGCGATGCGCACGACGAGGTTGCGGTACTTCTCGGGATCGCGTTGCGCGGCGAGCAGCGTCGAGCGGTTCAGGATGTTGAACTGCAGGTGCCAGAGCTTGAGGTCGCACCAGGTGCGCAGCACCTGCATGAGGCGCCGCGTGCCCTCCTCGCCCGCCACGGTCTGCGGCGTAAACTTCATGTTGATGAGGTCGGCGGCCTTCTCCTTGTAACCGAGGCAGCGTGCGCGCGCCATCGAGCGCAGCGACACCGTCGGCCCCTGCACGTCCATGCCGTGCGACGGCGAGATGCCCTCGGAGAGGTATTCGCCGGCCGGACGGCCGTTCGGCGTCGCCGCGACCACGCGACCCATCGGCACGTGGATCGTGACCGGGATGCAGCGGAGCATGAACGCCTGCCCGTGCGGCTTCGGATGGCGGCGCAGGAAGTCGAGAATGAACTTCTCGATGTCGAAGCCGATCTGCTCCACCCAGTCGATGCCGTTGCCGTACTTGGGCGCGTTGAGGCAGAGCTGACGGGTCGCCTCACAGCCTTCCCAGTTGCGCTCGATCGCGTCGAGCAGTTCGTCCCAGCCGAGCTTCTTCGTGTCGTAGACCAGGTGCTTGATCGCCGCGAGCGAGTCGATCGCCGTGCCCTTGCCGATCGACTCGATGCACGAGAGGTCGATGCCGCCCGGGATGTACTCGCCGTGCCGGTGCAGGTCCATGCACGCCTTCGTGGCGAGCTCGTGCAGCATCGAGGCGAACGGCGCCGCGAAATGACGCGGCTTCAGATCCAGCGCGACGTACTGCTGCGTCATGATGTGGCGCAGCGTGTTCTCCAGCTGCGCGCAGAAGGCGCGCCAGACGTCGTCGAACGTGGCGAAGCTGCGCGGGTCGCCGGTCGCGACGCCGAACCGCAGGTCCTTCCACACCTTGATGCGCCCGTCGCGCAGCGTCATCTCGATCACCGAGCCGTAATTGATCGCGCTGTTGCCGGTGACGTGCGTCTCGCGGTTGACGAGCCGCGACTCGATGCAGCCGGAGCCCGCGTAGTCGAGCGCTTCCTCGACGGTGGCGCCGTTGGCGAGATAGAACGGCACGATCTGCTCGTCGTTGAGCACCTTTGGCGTGCCCTTGCCATCCTTGATGGCCTCCGCCACGGCGTGCAGGAACCGGTCGGGCGTGCCCGAGTGGATGCGTGCCGCGAGTTCGGGATAGCTCGACTGCAGCGGGCGCGCCGAGTCGAGCATCACATAGGTGAGCTCGTTCGTGGCATCGCGGCCGTCGGGGGTCTGTCCGCCGATCGTGATCTGCTCGAAGTGCGCGAAACCCTCCATGCTCGCGGCCGCCGTCGGGGACATCTTGATCTCGGTGCTCTGCATCATGTTGAGCCAGACGCACTGCAGCAGTTCCTCGGCCTGCGCCTTCGTGAGCGTGCCGGCATCGACGTCGCGGCGATAGAACGGGTACAGGTACTGGTCCATGCGGCCCTGGCTCACCTGGCCGCCGATGTTCTGCTCGAGCCGTGAAAAGAGCTGCGCGAACCACTGCGCCTGCACCGCTTCGTGGAAGCTGCGCGCGGGATGCTCGGGCACCCGCGCGCACACCTCGGCGATGCGCTCGAGCTCGCGCTTGCGCCCGGGCCGCGTCTCGGTCACCGCCATCTGCGCGGCCTTTTCGGAGTAGCGGCGCGCCCAGGTCGAGATCGCGTCGCAGGTCAGCACGACGGCCTCGAGGTACGGCTTCTTCAGCGCGACGTCGTGCGGATCCTCGAGTGCGGCGATGCGGGCCTCGGCTTCGGCCCGGATGCCGAAGCACCCGAGGTTGAGGATCCTGGCGAAGTCGTGCACCCAGTTCTGCGAATGGCGCCAGATCGCCGAGCACATGCCGACGCCGGTCGCGCTCGCCGTGTTGTCGCGGTCCGGGCCGAAGAAGTAGAACCGCGTCGACTCGGGCAGCGCGCGCACGAAGGCCGTGCCGAAATCGCGGCCGTTCCAGTGCGGATACAGCACCTCCGCGACGACGCGACGGTCTTCGTCAGTCATCGCGATCGCGCCCTTCTGCCCGGCCTGCGTCACGCTGGCCTCGGCCGCGGCCTCGAGCAGACTGCCGTCGAGCTCGCCATACACGAGGCCATAACGGCCGAGCCAGGTGTTCGGCCGGCCGACGATCAGTTCATCGTCGAAGATCGTGACGGGCAGGTTCTCGCAGACGTGCACGAGCGCCTTCGCCCAGCGCAGTACGAGCGGCTGGCCTTCGGTGGTCTTGAACGACTCGGTGAAGAACACCGCGCGATCGAGAGCGGCGCGCGGGCTGCCATATTGGCGGATCGCATCGAACATCCGCAGCACGCGATCGCTCACGTTGCCGTGCAGGGCGCGGCTGCCCTGTTCGATGGCGCGTTCCTGGGCCGACAGCGCGACCAGTTCGGTTGGCCTGCCCAGGTCGTCGGCGATCTGCGAGCTGATGGCATTCATCCTGTGTCTCCCCCGGTCGCGCCGGCATGGCGGTGTGGCCGGCAGGGTGAGCCGTTGGCAGGACATTGGATACACCTTGCGTTGCGTATAATTCTCTTTTGGTAATGTGCCGTCTCCGTCCGGATGCCACAAACTGCCGCCTTCGCCGGAACGTCGGAGCGAGTGACATGGTCTCCTCGGCAGGCTGGATAACGTGGGCCCTGGCGTCGGCGTGTTCTGCCGCGCTCACCGCCGTGTTAGCCAAGATGGGCGTGCAGGACGTGGATTCCGAGCTGGCCATGGCCATCAGGACCCTCGTGGTTGCCGCGCTCGTCGTGCCCCTGGTCCTGATCACCGGCAAGTGGTCCAATCCCCTGGACCTGCCCGGCCGGACGCTGTTGTTGCTGACACTTTCGGCCCTGGCGACCGGTGCCTCCTGGCTTTGCTATTTCAAGGCGCTCCAGCTCGGAGACCTTGCCAAGGTGGCGCTCATGGACAAGTCGAGCGTCGTGTGGGTCGTCGTGCTCGCCGTTGCATTCCTGGGCGAACGGCCCTCGGTCCGTGACTGGAGCGGGATCGGGCTCATGATCTCCGGTCTGGCCGTATTGACGTTAGAGCACTGAGCATGACGATGAACCGGCGCGACGTCCTGCGCTCCGCACTGGCACTCGGCCTCGGCGCCGCACCCGCCGGTTGTGGCCGCGATGAACCACTGACCGAACGCGACAGGCATGCGCGGAGCGAGTTCGAGTTGTACGACCTCGGCCTCGTGCCCGTCGAGCGCAGCGGCTGGACACGGCCGGCGGGCCCGTAGCCGCCCTTTCCCGCACTCGCCGGCGACATCGACGTCGATGTGGTCGTCGTTGGCGCGGGCCTGGCCGGCAGCTCGCTCGCGCTGCACCTGGCCGAGCGCGGTGTGCAGGTCGCCATCCTCGAGGGGCGTCAGCCGGGATGGGGTGCGTCGGGTCGCAACGCGGGCCACGTCCTGCCGCTGCTGCGCGACATCGGCGGGCCAGGGACGTTTCCCGGTCGTGGCAAGGCATTCCTCGAGGCGTTCCGCGAACACCACACGATTCCGTTCGACCTCAGCCAGAGGCTGCGGATCGATTGCGATGCCGTCCGCTCGGGCTACCTGAACGTCATGAAGGATGCCGATGACGTCGAGAAGTTCATGTGGGCGTTCGAGTACCTGACGCGGCTCGGCATCCAGAACACACGCGTGTTGCACGGCGATGAGGTTCACGCCCTGTCCGGCAGCACGCGATACGACCACGGCGTGATGCTCGAGGACGGCGGTCGCATCAATCCCTATCTGTTCACGAACGGCATGGCGACCGCGGCGGCGCCTCTGGACGCGGCCGTACACGGCGACAGCGAGGCGCTGGGCATCGAAGGCACTGGCCGGCGCTGGTGCGTCACGACCGCGCGTGGCAGCGTCCGGGTGGATCGCGCAGTGTTCTGCACCAACGCCTGCCCCACGGCGATCGTCCCCGAGTTCGCGCGCTGCTTCTATCCGCTCACTGCCTATGCGCTGACGACGCGACCGCTGGCGACACCACTGCGGTTGCAGGTCATGCCGGGCGGTGCGACGCTCGCGCAGTACCCGATCGACCTCAATCCGCTGGTCAAGGATCGCCACGGGCGGCTGGTGCTGTCCTCGATACCGGCCATCGCGAAACCGCAGGACGCGGCCTGGCACTTCGCAACCCAGCTCGCGTGGCTGCAGCGTACTTGGCCGGCCGCGTGACGTCCCGGTCGAGCTCGAGACCTACTGGACGGGTCGTGTGGCACTTCGCGACGTCGAGTTCCCGGGTGCCTACGAACTGCGCCCGGGTCTGTACGGGCTGATGCACTTCAACGCCTGGGGCAACGTCATGGCGCCTTTGATGGGCAAGCTGCTCGCGGAGGCACTGGCAGCCGATCGTCCCGACCGGCTGCCCTTCCCGCTCACGCGTCCGCGCGCAGTGGACGACCCGGGGCGGCAGCACCGCAACATCCGCCGGTGGATGATTCCGGCGGCGCGCACGGCCCAGCGGGCCGGTCTGATTTGAGCAGGCCTCGTGCCGGACGCTCAGAGCCGCTCCAGCTCCTCGGCGAAGCGCGCCTCGGGCAGCTCCTACAACAGCATCAGCTCCGGATGGGCGAGCAGGTCCGACAGCTTGCGGATGAAGCGGCCAACCGGCTCGCCATCCATCGCGCGGTGATCGTAGCTGAGCCCGCAGGGCAGCATCGTGCGCACCACGATCTCACCATCGACGACCACGGGTTTCTGGATCGGCGATCCCGGCTGGAAGTTGACGACCTGCGGCTGGTTGATCAGCGGCGTCGACACGGACCATTGGCCCGGCATGAAACCCGCCGTGCTCGAAAGCGTGATCGTGCCGTCGGTCATCTCGGCCGACGAAAGTCGCCCGTTGCGCGCTCGCTCCGTCAGATCGCGCACCCGCCGGTCGATCTCCACGACACCCTGACGCTCGACGTTGCGGATGACGGGCACGTGGAGACCCGACTCATACTCGGTCCTGCCGGGCGTCGCCACGGCGATGCCGACGTTGACGTTGTCCCAGACGACGACTTCGTCGTTCGTCAGGGTGGAATTGCAGATCGGCACCTGCTGGCACGCGATGGACAACGCCTTGACGTGCAGGGAGACCATCGAGATTCGCCCGCCGAGTTCCTTTTCGCGATCGAGCATCGTGTTGCGCACGCGCACGAGGTTGGTGACGTCCACCTCGAAGAACGCATACGTGTGCGCTGCGGTCGTCTTCGACCGGATCATGCGATCGGCAATGGTCTTGCGCATGCCCGTCAGCGGCACGCGGGCCTTTTCACGCATGGCGGGCGCAGCCGTGGTGCCTGCGGTCGGCGCTGCAGCCGGCGCCGGCGCTGTCGCCGTCGCTGTCGCCTGCTTCCGCTCCAGCGCCGCGAGCACGTCCTGCCGCACGATCCGCCCGCCCGGCCCGCTGCCTGTCAGGCTCCGAAGATCGAGGCCATGTTCGCGGGCGATCCTTCTCGCGAGTCCGGTGGCGCGCACGCGGCCCGCGCGGCCCGGAGCCGGCGCAGCAACTGCGGCGATCATTCCTGACGCCGCGGCGTCCGGCTCGGCGGTGGCCGCAGCGCTGGCTGGAGGGCGCGCAGGCGCTTCGGCCATTGCCGCCGTCGCCGCGGCGAAAGGTTCGGCGGTGGTGATCCGGGATGTCGCGGCAACCTGCGGCGAGCCAGAGCCGACGAGTTCGCGATATTCGCTTTCCGTTTCGGCAATCCGGGCGATCACTGTCTCCACCGGCACAGCCTCGCCGACCTCGACGCAGAGATGCACGAAGCCGCGGTATGGCGAGGGAAGCTCGTTGACGACCTTCTCCGTTTCGATCGAAGCGAACGGCGCGTCCCTGTCGACGTGCGCGCCCTCGGCCACGGCCCACTCGACGATCGTCCCCTCCGACATGCCCATCGCAAGCTGCGGCAATATCACGTCGCGGATCATGGCGAGCCCTCAGCGGCAGACGTCGCGAATGCCAGCCACGATGCGCTCGGTCGTCGGCATCGTGTAGGCGTCCATGTAACCGCCGGGGACGGGGATGGGCGGATGGCAGACGCGCTTGACCGGCGCGTCGAGCAGGTCGTAACCGTGCTCCATCATCAGCGCGGACACCTCGGCAGCGAACCCGGCACGCTCGAAGTCCTCGTCGACGGTCACGAGGCGCGTCGTCTTTTCGACGGACTTCAGCAGGCAGGGCAGGTCGAACGGCTCGAAGCTCCGCGCATCGACGACCTCGACGCTGATTTCATCCTTGAGCGTCTCGGCGGCTTCGAGCGCGCGATGCACCTGCAGGCCACTGGCGAGCACCGTCACGTCACTGCCCTCGCGTTTGACGTCGGCGACGCCGAGCGGAACGACGTAGTCGTCTTCGGGCACCGGACCCTTGACCGTCATCATGGTCGTGTGCCAGAGGAAGAACACCGGGTTGTTGTCGCGAATCGCCGCCTTGAGCAGCCCCTTGGCGTCGTAGGGCGTCGACGGCATGCAGACCTTGATTCCCGGGTGGTGGATCAGCGCGCCGTAGGGCAGCGTGGCGTGCTCGTTGCCGACGCGGCGCCCGGCCCCGCAGGTGCCGATCATGGTCATGGGCACCGGGTGCTGGCTGCCGTGCAGGAAGTGATACTGGCCGGCCTGCAGAAAGACCTCGGAGCCGGCGTAATAGGAAAAGCCCGCGTACATGAAGTCGAGCACGGGGCGCAGCCCTTCCTGGGCCGCGCCGAAGGCGGCGCCGAAGCAGCCGGTTTCCGACAGCGGCGTATCGAGCACGCGCCGGGCGCCGAATTCGTCGTAGAGGCCCTTGGTGTGCGGGAACGTGCCCGCGCGGATGCTGATGCCGAGCATCAGCACGTTGTCGTCGCGGCGCATCTCGTCGGCCAGCGCTTCCTTCATGGCCTCACTGATCGTCAACTCACGAATGCCTGCGGTCATGGCTGTTCTCTCGGTCAAGCGGCGTACACGCCGGCAAGAAGTTCGGAAACCGGCGGGGTTGCTTTCGGGCTCTGCTCGCACCAGGCGTCCATCTCGTCGGCTTCCTTGTCGGCATCGGCCTGGATGCGGTCGAGGTCGGCCTGCTTCAGGACTTTCTGCTTGAGCAGCGCGGCGGCGGCGATCTTCACCGGGTCACGCGTCTCGCGCCATTCCTGCATGAGCTTCGGGTCGCGCGGCGTCGCGCCTTCGTTGTTGAGGCCGCCGACGTTGTGCTCCTGCACGCGCAGGGTCTTCAGCTCGATGAAGATCGGGCCCTTGCCGGCCTTGACGTGAGCGATCGCCTCGAGCGCCGCTTCGCCGGCGGCGAGCAGGTCCTGGCCGTCGACGATCTTCGAGGGAATGCCATACCCCTGGGCCAGACGCGAGATGTCGGAGACGGGAAACAGGTCGGTGAGCGGGCTGTGCTGCGCGATGCCGTTGTTCTCGCACCAGAAGATGACCGGCAACTTCCAGTTCGCGGACATCAGCATCGCTTCGTGGGCGCGTCCTTCCTGATAGGAACCGTCACCCGAGCAGTTCATGACCACCTGGTCGGTGCCCTTGTAGCGCGCGGCGAGCCCGTAACCAACGCACGGGGGGAAGTTGGAGCCGATGTTGCCTGACCAGCCGAAGACGTGATCCTTTGGGAAGGACACGTGAAAGCTCGAGCGTCCCTTGCAGCATCCGTCGACGCGCCCCATGTGCTCGGCCACGTAGTGCTTCAGGTCGATGCCCTTGGCCAGCATGTGCGCGATGCCGTGGGCGCGATAATGCGGGAACATGATGTCGTCCTTGCGCAGGAAGGCCCCCGCGGCGATCCCAGGCGCCAGGGCGATGCCACCTTCGTGATAAAAGCCCACCATGCGGCCCGTGCGGATGATGCGCATCATCATGCGGTCGAGCGTGCAGGCGCGGACGAGGTTGGTGTAGAGCGTGATCTTCTGTTGCTTGGTGAGTAACATGAACGCGATGTCCCCTGACTTGCTTCAGGCCGCAGGCAGCGCCTGGCCCTTGCGGATGTAGATGGATTTTTCTTCCTGGAAGAATTGGATGCCCGTGCTTCCCGCCTCCGGCAGCCCGAAGCCGGACTCCTTCATGCCCCCGAAGCACTGCTGGGGCTCCTTGTAGGCGGAATGCACATTGACGTGCGTGAGACCCACTTCCGAGTGCTCGACGAAATGCAGTGCCTTTTCGATGCCACGCGTGTAGATCGACGACGAGAGCCCGTAGGGTGTGGCGTTCGCCAGACGCAGCGCCTCGGCGTAATCCGCGACGCGGAAGACGGTGAGCACCGGGCCGAAGATCTCCTGACGCGCCGCGTCGAGTTCCTCGCCGACGCGATCGACCAGCGAAGGCGCGATGAAGCAGCCGTGCGCCAGATCGCCGGCTTCGCAGCGCCTGCCGCCGGCGAGAAAGCGCGCGCCCTGTTCGCGGGCCCGGTCGATGTGCGCAAGCACCGAATGGAGCTGGTGGCGCCCGGCCACGGGCCCCATGGTGCTGCCGGCATGACGGCCCGGGCCGACCTGGATGCGGGCGATCCGTTCCACGATCGCATCGACCACGTCATCGGCCACCGGCTCCTCGACGATCAGCCGGCTCGTGGCCGTGCACCACTGGCCCGCGCACGAGTACGCACCGATCACCGCGTCCTGGCTGGCCAGGTCGAGATCTGCGTCCCGCAGCACAACCATCGGGTTCTTGCCGCCCATCTCGAGCTGCGTCCGCGCGAGATTCGCCGCTGCCCGCTGCGCGATGCGCCGCCCGACTTCGGTGGAACCGGTGAACGTGATCGCGCGAATCAGCGGGTGGGCGACCAGGACCTCCGACAGTTCGCTGCCCGAGCCGGTGACGAACTGGACGACGCCCGGAGGAATGCCCGCCTCGATCAGCAGCTGCATGACGAGCTCGCCGACGGCCGGTGTCTGGCTCGCCGGTTTGAAGACCACGGTGTTGCCCGCCATGAGCGCCGGGCCGATCTTGCGCCACGGCACGTTGAACGGGAAATTCCAGGGCACGATCACCGACACCACACCGAGCGGCTCGCGGCGCGCATAGGCCATCAACCCGCCTCGATAGCAGTCGCCCGCGCGACCGAGCTGGCGCTCGCCCTCGCCGACCTGAAACTCGAGCTCCAGCGCCGCGGCATCGATCTCCGTCAGCGACTCGGCGACGAGCTTGCCGTTCTCGAGCGTGATGACCTGCGCGATGTCCTCGCGCCGCGCACGCATGAGCATGACCGCGCGCCGCAGGATGGTCGCGCGCTCGCCGAGGGATACCCGGCGCCATTGCACGTACGCCGCGGCCGCGCCGCGGATCGCACGTTCGACGTCGGCTGCCGTGCTGAGCGGATAGCGATGGCACGTCTCGCGCAGGTCGGCCGGATTCTCGACCGCGTACGTCCGGGCCGACTCCGAGTCGGTCCAGCGACCGTCGACGTAATTCCTGCCATTGAGACGAATCGGCATCGCGATGTTTCCTGGGGTCCGGGCGCGCGGCTAGCGCGGCTTCCCGCCTTCCGCCGCGTCCGTCATGACGCGGCTCATGACCCGGGAGCCGGTCTCGGCGGAATGCATGGCCTCCCTCTGCGCAATGTGCGAGAACATCTGGATGCCGAAGCCGCCGTCGAGGTTGTCGACGATCCGCTGCTTCCACGGGCGCCGGACGACCTGGGCTGTCAGCCGCCGCGTGGTCCGCGACTGCTTCATGATGTGGTCGGCCAGCTCCCATGCTCTCTCCAGCAGCCGTTCCCGCGGCACGACCTCGTTGACCATGCCATATTCCAGGGCCTTCCTTGCATCGATGGCCTGCCCCGTGAACAGCGCATAGGCGGCGCGCTTGACGCCCAGCAGTTCCTGGAAGCAGCTGTGGATGCCGTCGCCGGGCACGGCGCCGATCTCGTAGTGCGGGTCGAAGATGATGGTGTCGTCGCTGCAGATCGTCAGATCGCACATCAGGCACAGTTCCGAGTGGAAGGCCGGGCCGTTGAGCACGCCGATGGTCGGGATTTCGAGGTCGTTGATCAGGGCGGCGACGTTGATGCGCCCGTCCTTGTAGGCATATTCGTAGGACCAGTACTCGAGGTTCTTCTTCTCCAGCGCAAAGCCATCGGGGTCCACGGCCGCCATGAAGTTCGGACCGGTTCCGGTGAAGATCATGACCTCGTTCTTCGGATCGGCCCCGATCACCTTGAAGAGCTGGCCGATCGAGCGATGATTCTCCACGCTCAACTGGATGGGGCCGCCCCTTGTGTGGGCTTCGGCGAGGATCACACCATCGTCGCGCCGCGTCAGCCGGTAGTTGTCCGCGAAAAGCTTCTTGTAGTCCTCGAACTCCGGAGTCGGAATGAAAGCCTGCAGTGACATGATTGGTCCTCGTTGATGCCTTGCCCGTGCGACCGTTGCTCCGGCCGCGCCCGTGTAAGCCCGCCCGAACGAATGGCTAGAGGCGGCCCCCGGCCAGCCCGATCCCGGCCGCGACCAGCGAGCCGAGCAGCATGAGATCCGCGATGCCCATGAGAGCCCGTACCCGTCCGAACAGCGCGGCCAGCCACCAGACCGCCGTCGCCATCATGAGCGCGACCGCCAGCCCGGCGACCGCCGTGGTCGAATAGACCATCCGCGGCATCCACAGCGCGACGGCGACGCAGACGAGCGAGAACAGGAAGCCGTGCGCATGTACGGTGATGCCCCAGCGAAAGGCGCTCTGCTCACGGTGATAGTCGAGCAGACGGCCGGACCGGGCGAGCTGCTCGAGCGTGCCCGCGAGCCGCTCGTGCTTGACGCCCATGTACGCCCCGAGGATGCCCGAGAGAGTCATCCACGCGAATCCGAAGATCGCGAGCAGTTCGTCCATCGTGTGCTCCCTCAGCCCAGGCCGGATTCGGAGCGGGTGATGGCGGCAATGGCGCTCCAGTCGGCCTGCGCCATGCCGCTGTCGATGGCTTTCACCATCTTTCTCTCAACGATTTTCGCGATCTCGAACGAGACGCCCGCCTCGGCCGAATCCGCGAGCATCAGGCGCACGTCCTTGAGGCCGGCGGTCATGGCAAAGCCACCCTCGCTCGATAGCACCTGGTTCTCCCTGAGTTTCCTGACGTAGGCTTTCAGGGCAGGATGCGCAAACGCCTCCATGTAGAAGTCGAACACCGCGCTCGGGTCGATACCCCTGCGCTCGGCGAAGGTATAGACCTCGCCCATGAGCTCGATGATCGAGATGGCCGTGTAGTTCACGCAAAGCTTCATCGAATTGGCGAGACCCGGTCGCTCGCCGATGCGCACGGTCTTGCGCGAAAATGCCATGCACAGCGGGGCAACCTCTTCGACCGCCGAGCGCTCGCCCGCGAGAAAGGTGGTGAGATTGCCGGCCGCGGCCGCATCCGGACGACCCGCGACCGGCGCCGAGACGAAGCGCGTGCCGTGCGCGGCATGAATCGACCCGAGCTGGTCGGCGCAGGCCGGCGAGATCGTTGTCACGCACAGGTGGATGGCGCCGGGCTTCATGCCGGCGAGGAATCCCCGCGGGCCCTGTACGCCTTCCAGCACCGAACTGTCGTCCATGAGGCTGGTGACGACGACCTGCGCGTCCTCGACGGCGGCCCGGGCCGACGCGGCGCCCCTGGCGCCCGCCGCGACGAGCGGCGTCATCTTGGCCTCGCTGCGGTTCCAGACCGTCAGCTCGTGGCCAGCCTGCAGAATGCGGTTGGCGATACCGCCGCCCATGTTGCCGAGACCGATGACGGCGACTTTCACTGCCTGACTCCTTGAATTTCCAGTGCTGCCCGGAATTCCGGTGCTCGCCTCAATGCCTGTGCTGCGCGCTGGCGCCCGCTGCACCCGCCGCGAGCCGCAGCACCCCGAGATAGCAGCTCTCTCCGAGCGTCGTTTCGGCGCGGGCCGCTCCCCACCTCTCGTGCTCGACATTCACCGAGTACGCGCCACTGCCGCAATCGAGACCATCGAACTTGAATTCCCCGAAGGCGTCGGTCCGCGTGCGGGCGAACTCCTTGCCACCGCTGCTGAGCACGACCGTGGCGTCGGCCACGCAGTCGAGTTCGGTCGCCGTGGTCTGCGCCACGACCGTGCCACCGATGAAGACAGAATCGAAACGGTGCAGGTTCCTGTAGTACACGCGCGGACGCGTGCCCAGTTCGGGACGCAGCACGCGCAGGCTTTCCTTGCGCACCCGTTCCTGCATCTCGGCCTCTTCGAGATAGACCGGATTGATGGTGCGGGTCGGGCAGGCCTGGGCGCCGCGTGTGGTCTTCCACCCCGCATCGAGCAGGTGGGCGTCGAATGTCCACTTCTGCGGCAGCTGCAGTTCCTCGTTCCACCAGATCGCGCCGTACGGACAGGAGGCGACGAGATCCCGCCGGCCCTGCGCCTTCTCCGGCGAAATGAGCACGATGCCGTCGGGCCGCCTGGTGACGGCTCCGCCGCCGGCCTTGACGCAGGGCGCGTTGTCGCAGTGATTGCAGGTGGTCGGCATGTAGGCCGCGTCCACCATCGGTCCGCTGCCGCGCACCTTGCGCTCGATGCGGATCCAGTGATGTCCGAGCTTGGGCTCCGGGGCCGAGTAGCCCGGAAACTCGTTGCCGATGTACTCGTCCTTGGTCGCGAGAACGCAGTTGTAGCAGTTCTCGCACGAGGCGACGTCGATGATCAGATACCAGCCTTTGGCCATGGTCGACTCCTCGCTCAGGCGACCTGCCGGGCGCCGGCGCACGCTTGCGCCTGCCACGGCTCGATTTCGATCAGGCACGAGTTGGCACCCATGCCCTCCGTTCCCTGCATCTGCGGCCGGTCCGGCGTCAGGATGTTGAGGCAACCGCCGCGGTCGGCGAAGCCGTCGCCGTCCGGGACCGGATCGAACTCGGCGCTTGCCTGGTAACCCATGACCACGCCCGGCATCACGAGCGGCGACACGTCGGCTGCGCAGATCACGGCGCCACGGTCGTTGTACAGACGCACGAGCTCGTGGTGGCGGATGCCGCGGCGTTCCGCATCCTGCGGGTTGATCCGCAGCAGCAGGTAGTAGTGGCCATCGACATCGAGACGATGGTCCTCGATGTCGACGGTCGCGCTGCGCTTGCCGTCGTTGTAGGTGTGGAAGCTGTACCGCGAGTGCGTCGAGATCATCTGCAGCGGGTACTTGTTCGCCCGCTCGACGGTCTGCAGCCCTTCCCAGGCCGGAATGTAGCGATTCAGGGCCGGACGCTCCGGATTGTCGGGATCGCCGCGCCTGATCGACGAGGAGACGAATTCGATCTTGCCGCTCTGCGTCTGCAGGCCCTTGCCGAACTCGTCGCTGTACTGGGACGGCATCGGCATCGGCTCCGGCACGTCCTTGGTGCGGCCCTCGGCATACCAGCGGAAGTCCACGGCCGCCCGCGCCCCCTCCGCGTCCGGCGGCACCACGTAGTAGCCCTTCTTGAGGAACTCCTTCCAGCTGACGTGCTTCGCGACATCCGAGGACTCGAACACCCGCCGGCACCAGTCGAGCTCGGTGCAGCCCTCGGAATACAGGGCGCCGAGTCCCAGACGCGTGAGGATGTCGAGGAAGATCTGGTAGTCGGACTTCGACTCGCCAAGCGGTTCCATGCACTTGTGCTGCATGGTCACGACGCGGTGATTCACCTGGTGCTGCGCATGGTGGACATAGCCCGCGCAGTTGGCCCATTCGCCGATGTCCCAGCGCTCGAGGGCCGTGCAGGCCGGGAGGATGACGTCGGCGAACTTCGCTTCGCCCTCGAACCAGATGGACTGGTTGACGACGAATTCGAGCGACGGATGCCGGTACATGTCGATGAAGCGCCCCGACCTGGCGATCGTTCCGAACGACGAGCCGCCGTAGCGGTACAGCATGTGGATCGGCGAGTACCCCTGCATCGGGTAGTGGAACGGCGCGAACTGCGATTCCATCGACGAGCCGTCCCAGATGTAGCCGGTGGCACGCCCCTGCGTGATCGCCTCGGGCAGCCGCTGCCGCGGCACCATCTGCTTGACCGGGTTCATGGTCAGCACGTGCGGCATGCGCTGGTAGTTGTTGACGGCCGACGCCGACCATTGCAGCTCGCCGGAGATGCCGCCCTCGGCATAACCCGGGAAATAGAACGTGAGATCGACGGGGGTGCCGAGTTGCAGGTTGCCCATGTTGATGCCGGGCTTGCCCCAGCCCTGCATCGCCATCATCAGCACCAGGTTGCGCGCCCACTGGGCGCCGGTGGCATTGCGGCAGGCGCCGCCGAAGCCCGTGCCGGCGCTGCCGGGGGCGAGATAGGTCTTCCTGCGCCCCCAGGCCCGGGCGAGCGCGCGCACGTCGTGGGCCGGGACGCCCGTCTCGCTCTCCTGCCATTCAGGCGTCTTGGGCACACCGTCGTCACGGCCGAGCAGGTAGTCACGCCATTCGTCGAAGCCGTTCGTCTTCGTGGCAACATATTCCTTGTCGTAGAGTCCTTCGGCGACCCAGACGTGCATGATGGCAAGCGCGAGCGCCGCATCGGTTCCGGGCCGCACGGGCAGCCACTTGCCGCCAAAGAGCTGCGCCGTCGCGGTGAGATTCGGCGCGATGTGCACGAACTCGATGCCGAGCTGACGTGCCCAGCCACGGCGCTCCGTGCCTTCTGAGCCGCTGTAGGCAGCGGCAAGCGACTCGGGATCGCCTGACCAGAACACGATCATCTCGCATTCCTTGAGGCAGTCCTCGACGGTTCCGTAAGCTCCCGCCACCCCGATGCGCATGGCGTTTCCATAGTGATGCAGCGCTCCCCAGTACCAGCCTTCCCAGCTGTCGGGATTCTGGTGAACCCGGGTGAACCCGATCAGGTTCGCGAAACGCGTCAGGGCGCTGATGTAGTAGCCGACGTTGCCCCATTGATGATGTGAGCTGTTGTACACGGCGATCGCACCGGGACCGTGCTCGCGCTTCATGCGCTTGATCTCGCCGGTGACGATGTCGAGCGCCTCGTCCCAGCTGATCGGCACGTAGCCGGAAATGCCGCGGTTCTGCGGATTGCGCTCGCCATTGGGATCGAAGTCCACGCGCTTCATCGGCCTGAGCAGCCGGTCGTCCGAATACGCCAGCGACTTGAGCGACAGCGCGTGGTTGCTGAGCGTGGCCTGGCGGCGCGGCGTGAAGCTCTTGCCACGTGCCTTGATCGTCCAGCCGGCCGCATCCTTCTCGTCGAAATCGATGGGCGTCGTGCGGATGACGCGCCCGTCCTTGACGTACGCGAACAGCGGGCCGCCATTGGCCGCGGTGGTATAGCGCACCACCCCGTCGCCCATCGGCGTGCCGAACTGCAGGCCCGCCGACTGCATCTGGCTCATGAGCTGCATGAACCAGACGGCCAGTTTGTCGGGCCCTTCGAGCACCACCAGGAAGTTCTTGGCGGCGTGCACGACCTCGAGCATGTTCTGCCTGGGCCTGAAGAAGATCAGGGCCGCGTCCAGGTTCTTGAACACCATGGCCACATCGGGCCTGGGATGGATGCCTGCTTCCGAACGCACCGTGCCATGGGCGAACACGAGATGGCGCCCGAGACTGTTGTCCCTGAGCTTGATCTGCACGATGCAGTCGTGCTTGCGCATTGCGGCACGGAAGTGCGGATGTTTCCGCGCCGTCTTGGTCAGCAAACGCGGCGCCATGGCAAGGGCCGTACGCAGCATGAATCGTTTCATTGCCCCTGCTCCCCGCTGGCCAAGGCGTCAGACCGCACTTGCGGCATTCGATCAAAACTAGACTGTTCTGTCAACCTGACACGATTGTCCCTGTCGTTCGCGTGCCTCACCGTTGGCGGCGGCCGCAGTCACTACAGCAAATCGAACTGTACGTCGTGTCATTCTGACGATAGGATATGGCCTTACATTCGCTTTGCGACGGCTTCCAACCTACCCATGAAGAATCATCGACGTACCACGACCGAGCCTGCGAAGGACGCCTCTCCCGTCAACCACCGAACGATCGTCGGGCGGCGGCGCCGCGCCCGGACGGAAGCGAAGATCATCGCCTCGGCGATCCACGTCTTCGCCGAAAAGGGTGAGCAGAACGCCGTCATCGACGACTTCATCGAGGCAGCCGGCATCGCGCGTGGCACGTTCTACAACTACTTCCGCAGCACGAACGAACTGCTGACGGCCGCCAAGGAATGGCTCAGTGACGATCTGCACGAGACGATCACCGAGTCCATGCGCGACATCGAGGACCCGCTGATCCGTCTCGGCATGGGCATACGGCTGTGGATGAGAAAGGCTGCCACCGATCGCGCATGGTGTGGATTCGTGGCACAGGTCCGGCTGATGGACACCCGGGCGGCCGCCCTGCCCATCCGTGACCTGAAACAGTCACGCAAAGCCGGCCTGCTGAGCGTACCGTCACTCGAAGTCGCCGTGGACCTCATGGAGGGCATGGGCATCGCTGCCATGCACCGCATGCTCAAGGATCCAGACCTGAAGAACTACGAAAGCCACGCCGTGATCGTGACGCTGCAGGGGCTCGGGGCATCGGCGGCACGCATCGCGGACATCATGAAGCGGCCGCTGCCGCCGTTTCGTCGGCCTCCCCGAACCGTCGAATGACCGGCCTGTCCCGGCCACGACCCGGAGTCGCGGCCTGCGACGTGCCCCTTCGCACGGACCGGACGCCCGTCACCTCAGTCGATGCGCGACGGAAGACTCCCGAACCCATGGAGACCGCGGTTCGTTCCCATCGTCGGCTCGTCGACCTGAGACGTGCACCCCCATCGAGCAGCACCTCCAGCATGAACGCCATTTCGAGCCGCGCCACGTGAATGCCGGCGCAGAGGTGACCGCCCGTGCCCCACGCCGAGGTGGTCGCCCGAATCGCGCGTGACGTCGAAGTGGTCAGAATCCGCCAATGGCAGTTCGGCCCGGTTCGCGCAACCGCAGTGCAGCATGTAGCGCGGCACGGCGCGCACAACGGCACCCTCGTCGACCTCGCAATCAGCCATGGCGACCCCGGAGAGCCAGCGGACGATCGAGCCCCGCGGGACATTCTTGAGCACCGTGAACGGAAAAAGACCCACGTCCAGCGCCCGAGGACCGTCGAGCGGCGGATATCGTGGCGTCCTCGGGAATTTCCTCGGGCCTGAGATCACATGAACAGCCCTTCGGCAGCAAGCGCCGTCCGCACGGCCGTCCGGCCGGCGATTCGTATCATGAAGGCCTGCAGTGCGGCGAGATCATCGAGGTCGAGCCCGACCTGACTGGCCCAGCGTGTCACCACGAACAGATACGCGTCGGCGGCCGTGAACGTCGCGCCGGTCAGATACTCCGAGTCATGCAGGCGCTGCTCCAGCCACTCGTACTTTCGTCGCAGCGCTCCACGAAACCAGCCCTTGCCATCCTCGTTGAAGTCGGGCCTGAACAGCGGTGAATAGGACTTGTGTACCTCCGAGGTGACGTAGCCCTGCCATTCCGCGACGCGATATCGCGCCATCGTCCCGCAGGCCGGCATGAGGTCAGTACGGCCCGCGCGGTCGCAGATCCACTGCGCGATGACCGGTCCCTCGGTCAGCCGCTCGCCGTCGTCGAGTTCCAGCACGGGAACCGAGCCCCTTGCGTTCACAGCATAGTAGTCGCCGCCATCCGCCGTCCTGTGCTGCCTGATATCGACGCGCACGAGCTCGAATGCCAACCCCGTTTCGCGCAGCATGATGTGCGGCGCCAGCGAACAAGCGGCCGGTGAGTAATAGAGCTTCACGCAATTCTCCTTGACATGTGATCGACGCACCACGTGCCTCCAGGCCGAGCACGGGACATGCATCGCCGTGCGGCCGCGCCGAGGTGACCCCGACCACGATTGTGCTCGATCGCCCTTCGCGACACCGCTCGGTCGCCCGGCCTCGATGAGACGGGCAAGCAGGCGTCTCTCGTGTACCGACGCCGCGTCCCCGACCGCATGACAGGACTCAGCCACCACAGATGATCCCCCATCATCGCCGGCTGCACCTCGGCTATCTGCATGTCCTCCTGCGAGAACTCCAGCCTCATGCCGTGGCGCATCTGGGCGCCGAGCTTCTCGTCGTCGGTCCGGAACTCCCGCTGACCGGCCCAGCAATGTTGGGTGGACCAGGGCTGTCGGAACGTCAGTTGAATGGAAGCAGCTGGTTGCCGACTGAGGGGCTGCTTGAAGCCGGTCGCCTCGAACACCCCATCGATGGCAGTGATCAGTATGGCCGGCTCCATCAGGCCGGGCCGGAATTCGAGGTACGCGCGCTCGGTGAGTCCGATCACCCCGTCGTGGTCGTACATGCATTCCCGTTTCGTGATGCCGCCGTATGCGGCCAGACAGTGCACCAAGGGAAAGGCTGTCGGCATGCGGTCCGTCCGTTTCAGTGCGACACGATTCAGGATCCACTGGAAACCCGGGTCGTGGGCGACCTGGGCCGCGGAACTCGGGTGCGGCGGCGACGGGGTGGTGACAGAAGCCCTTGTCATATCACTCCACACATCCATTGTGACACTAACGCACTGTTTGTACAGTTCGTCCATTGAAGCGGAAGCATCAATGCCTGGTCACCGGGGCAGCGGTCAATCCCGAGGTGCTCTTGAACGGTCCAGAGGCCGAATCCCTCGATCTCTCCATTCGCCGTGCTCGTGGGTCTTCGGCGGCCGTCCGGTGCTGCCGAAATTGCGCGACGTGGGCTCCAAGGACAGCCAGATCGCGGCCGTATTCGCAGCGCCGCTCAGGGGACGCAGCGACGTCGCCGCCGAGGGCGGATGTCTCATGGCGGGGCCGATCCACACCCACCCTCGCGCCGTCGACTTCGGGGCGCCTGCGCCTGTTCCCGCTTGCAGCGTCACGTCTGAGCCAATCCCGTGTTTCCCGAATGCCATCAATCTCCATCACCTGCCAAAGACGGTCCTGCGCGCCCGGATCGGGTCGCGCACAAACTCGGCCTGCGCGTGACGGTCCATACCGTGCAGCAATCCGCCACGCTCGAGGCAGTGGAAGCCGGCGGGAACGGGCCCGAACAGGGCGTGACCTTGTGACCAATCAGCGATCCCGCCCTGATCGCCAGGACAGTCGAGCACAGGGGCACCCATGTACCAACGCTCCGGATCAACGGCGCCGTGCATCCGGCATCGACTTCCGGTACGACGCGGGCCGTCATATCGACCGCGAGACCCTCGGCGAAGTGGCACCCGGCAAGCGAGCCGGCCTGATTCTGCCGCAGGCCAGTCCTGATGGTGAGGACCAGCAATCCGTGCAAGCCGGTGATGATCGTGCTGAACGGCAAAATCGTCGTGGACCGGCGCCACTCGGGCTGCCGATCCGGTGCGCGACGGCGACCGCAGACGCCAACCAGGGCCGGACCTGCAGACGGGGCACCAGGCCATCCTGGGCGTCATGCTGCGAATAAAACATTCCGTACAACGCGACATTTTTTTCATCTTGACAGTCCTGTCCAGTTCTGATTAGATCGCTGTACATGTACGTGCTGGCGTGTCGGCGGAACCCCCGTCGCAGCAAGCCCGCACATGAGTCGAGGGGGACGCAGACCGGGCGCCGGCATGACGCCGCAGACTGCGCGACGCGAAGCGCCACGCAGATGCGAAAGCGCATCGATCCGTCCCCTCCCTCCACACATCTTGCCGCGGCCCGATCCCGGCACCGGACGGGCAACGCAGGGGACTTGCGAACATGACGACATCGGATCTGGGAATCTTTGCGAAGCGCACGAGTTCCGGTCGCACGCGACTTGGCATGCAGATCGCACTGCTCCTGAGCCCCGTGGTGGCGGGCACGAGCCTCGCCCAGGAACAGGCCGCGCCCGCTCCCGAAGGCAGGGCACAGCAAGGTGTGATCGAGGAGATCATCGTCACGGCGCGCAAGCGCGTCGAGACCATGCAGGAGGTCCCGGCCACCGTCGGTGTGGTCAGCCAGGTGGCGCTGTCGAACACCGGCTCCGCCACGCTGCTGCAGCTCGCGAGCGTCGCGCCCGGCATCAACCTGGCCAAGGCGCCGACGGGTAGCCAGGTGGGTGTCACCATCCGAGGCCTGGGTTCCTATCCCGGCGTGCCTTCGTTCGACAGCTCGGTGAGCCTGTTCGTCGACGGTGTGTATGCGCCGCGCTCTGTGGAATTCGCGAACGCCATGTTCGACGTCGAGCGCATCGAGGTCATCCGCGGCACGCAGGCGGCGCTGCTCGGCAAGAACACCAGCCTCGGCGCCATCAACCTGGTCACGCGCAAGCCGGGCGACCGCTTCACCGCGGACCTGCGTGGCTCCTACGAATTCGAACGCGGCTCGACACTCTTCACCGGTGGCGTAGACATTCCCGTCTCGGACCAATTCGCGATGCGCATCTCCGGCCAGCTCAGCGACGACGAGGGCTGGACGCACAACGTCATCAAGGACAATCACGCGCCACGCAGCGAGGACAATGCCATTCGCGGCGTCTTCGTCTGGAACCCGACCGAGACGCTGGACATCACCGCACTCGTGCAGCACGGTACCGGCCGCAACGAAGGCTCGCCCGTCGAGCAGATCGCCTCGACCGGCATCAACGAGATCCTCGCGGCGCTCGCAGGGTACCCGGGCACCATCGAGACTCGCCTCGATGGCGAGAACGCCATCACGACGCCTTCGGAGAAGGGCAACGAGCAGTGGGAGGACCTCGAGTTCAACAAGTACGTTCTCACGGCCGATCTGACGCTCGGCGAGCACACGCTCACGTCGATCACGGCCTACTCCGACTACACCGACGAGAACGTGTCCGACGTCGACGTCGTGCCGGGCGACTGGTCGACGCGCCGGGTCGACGAAGAGGGCAAGCAGTTCAGCCAGGAGATCCGGCTCGTTTCTCCCGCCGACAAGGCCTTCGACTACATCGTGGGCGCCCTCTACCTCAAGGGCGAGCTGGACAACACGACCATCATCACGGCCAATTATCCGTTCGGCCCCGTGCCGGGCGTGAACCTGGCCGGCAGCCAGCAGACCAACTTCGTCCAGGACAACGAAGCCATGTCGGTGTTCGCGCAGGGCAACTACAAGGTGTCCGACGCGTTCCGTCTCACCGCCGGCGTGCGCTGGACCAAGGAGGACAAGGACGTCGATCTCGGCCGCGACGTGCTCGTCCCGGGTCTGTTCAGCCTCGTCGTCTTCCCGCCGTATCCCGCATTCTCGATGGACCGGTCCGAGGACAACGTCGACTACTCCTTCGGCGTCCAGTACGACGTGAACGACAATGCCATGGTGTATGCCTCGTATGGCAAGGGTACCAAGGGCGGCGGCTACGCCCAGTCCGTCACGCATCTCGACACGGCCGAGTACGACAAGGAAACGGCCAAGACCGCGGAAATCGGTCTCAAGCTGCAGGGTTCGGACCGCAACTGGCTGTTCAACATCGCCGCTTTCGGCACCGATGTGGACGGCTTCCAGCTGGTCACGTTCGACGGCATCCAGTTCGTCGTCGGCAACACCGACCTGAGCAGCCAGGGCTTCGAAGTCGAGGGCTACTGGTACGTGATTCCGAGCCTCAAGCTGTTCGTGAACAACACCTACGCGGATGCCGAGGACCGGCACACGCACGATCCGATCCCGCTCGCGCCGAAGTGGACGGGTAGCGCCGGCTTCAACTTCGCGAGGCCGCTCGGGGCCTCGCTGGAGTTCCGACTCGATGGCGCCGTCGACTATCGCAGCGAGCGCTACTACCAGCAGACGCCGAACATCTCGCCGCCGGGCGACGGATTCAGCAGCATCAACGTCGGCATGGCCGTGGGCGCGCAGGACAACCGCTGGGAGGTTCGCCTGATCGGCCGTAATCTTGCCGACGACGTGGCGGGCGCTTTCGGTTATCCGACACCCTTCCTCCCCGCAGGCAACCAGAGCGCGGTCAACGAACGCGGCCGAACCGTCGCATTGCAATTGAGCGCAAATTTCTGATGACGCACGACGCCAGCCGCCGCGACGTCCTGGCAGCAATGCCCGACGTCGTGGCGGCGCCCGTGGCAGCGAAGGAATCGAACTTGTCCGCAGTGGACGCATTCGCTCCACCTCGGCGCGACGTGATGGACGTTCACGCCCACTCCCTGCCGTCCGCCTACCTGCCGACCCTGCAGGCGGCGGGCATCAAGCTGCCCGACGGCGGCATCCCCGTCCCGCAGTGGTCCCTGGAACGGGCCATTGCGGTGATGGACGAATGCGGCATCGAGACGGCGATCCTCTCGGTCTCCTCGCCCGCCCTGAGCGTCGTGGCGCCCGAGGAGGCATTCGCGGACGTCGGGGCGTGTCGCCGCCATGCAGCGGCACCGATTCGATCTGAACCTGTAGCTCGCGCTCGACGCGCTGCTGCGCGAGAAGAACGCCACGCGCGCGGCCGGGCGGGTCTTCGCTTCGCAGCCGGCCATGAGCGGCGGCGGCGCCCGCCTGCGCACGCACTTCGACGATCCGCTGCTGGTGCGCGTGGGCTGCGTGTTGCAGCTCGCGCCGCGCGCGGGCGCTCATCCGCCCCGTGCGAGAGACCCTCCTCGGCATCGAGGCAGCGCTCGGAACCAGCCCCACCTTCGAGCCCGATACGGCGCGGCGCGAAGTGCCGATGATGGTGCCGAACTGCTTCGTGCCGCTGGCCCTGCCGCGCATCCTGCGGCGCATCATGCCGGCGGCAGCGCAACGTCGCGCTCGACGTGTGCGTCAGCACCCAGAACGTGCTCGAGGTGCCGTTCATCGTGGCCGGCACGCCACTCGTGGCGGTGCTGCCGGAACATCTCGCCGTGCAGCTCGCCGACTGCCTCACGCTGCGCATCGTGGAACTGCCCGCGGGCCTTGCGTCAGGCGGTGCGCGATCTTGCCGGCGGAGGCGTCGGGCAGGTTCTGCTCGTCGCCGGCGACGCCGGTCGCCCGGGACATCCCTTCTCCCACAGTCTGCAGATTCTCGAGACCCGGGCGCTGCGGGACAAGCAGGCGCTCGCGGCACGCGATGGCCTGTCGATGCACATCGTGACGCAGTTCCGCTTCCATCCGCACGCCATCCACACCTGGGCGAGGCAGGTCGCCGCGGAGATCGCCCTGCCGGTCCGCGTGGGGGTGACGGGCCCCGCGCCGACCTTACAACTCATCCGCTGCGCGATGGCGTGCGGTGTGGGAGCATCGCTGCGCGGTCTGGTCCACAACGCCAACGCATTTCGCAAGGTTTCCGGCCGGGCGGCTCACCCGGACGAGAGGCTGATCGGCCTGGTTCGTGAAGCAGGTGACGCGCCCTCGCCCCTTCACGGCATCCATCTGTTCGCTCTCGGAGGCGTCGTGAAGAGCGCCCGCTGGCTGCACGCCGTCACCGACAGCCGTTTCCGCCTGACCTCGGCACACGACCGGTTCGAGACATTCCCAGCCTGCAGCCACTGATTCTCGCGAGAGATATTTCGACAGCGGCGAACTCGACACGGCAGCCCTCATTTTCGCGTGCCCGCCGGGTGCGCGACTACAATGCGCGGGCCGCCCCCAGCTGCCGCAAGCCATGAACTACACCGCGATCGATTATTCCGCCGCGGAATGGATCGGCCCGCGATAGGCCGCGTCACTGCGACGGCACCGACCCGGTCGCCACTCACCTGGCGCCGGAGCGCCCCCCGGTGTCTGCATCGACCAGCGTCTGCCAGGCATCTGCGCTCCAGAAGGCGACGCCCAGTCGTCCGCAGGCCTCCCGGTGTCGCCTGTCAGGCGCGCCGCTTCGCAACCTGCCGATACCGGTGCAGCAGCGGCTCGGTGTACCCCGAAGGCTGCTTCGTGCCCTCGAACACGAGATCGCACGCCGCCTTGAACGCGGGGCCGTCGAACGCCGGCGCCATCGGCCGGTAGAGCGGATCGCCGGCGTTCTGCTTGTCGACGACCGCGGCCATGCGGCGCATGACCTCCATGACCTGTTCGCGCGTGACGATGCCGTGGTGCAGCCAGTTGGCGATGTGCTGCGACGAGATGCGGCAGGTCGCGCGGTCTTCCATGAGGCCCACGTTGTTGATGTCCGGCACCTTCGAGCAGCCGACGCCCTGGTCGACCCAGCGCACGACGTAGCCCAGGATGCCCTGCGCGTTGTTCTCGAGTTCGGCGTTGATCTCGGCCGCCGACCAGTCGGTCCGGGGCGCGAGCGGAATCGTGAGGATGCCAGGCAGACGGTCGCCACGCCCCTGGCGCGCCAGTTCCGCCTGACGCGCCATCACGTCGCAGGCGTGATAGTGCGTCGCATGCAGCGTCGCTGCGGTCGGGCTCGGCACCCAGGCGCAGGTGGCGCCCGCCCGTGGATGCCCGATCTTCTGCTCGAGCATGTCGTGCATGAGATCGGGCATCGCCCACATGCCCTTGCCGATCTGCGCGCGGCCCACCAGGCCGCAGGCGAGGCCGATCTCGACGTTGGCCAGCTCGTAGTTCTGGATCCAGGCCTGCGACTTCATCTCCGCCTTGCGGACCATCGGGCCGGCTTCCATCGAGGTGTGGATCTCGTCGCCCGTGCGGTCGAGGAACCCCGTGTTGATGAAGCACACGCGCGACTTCGCGGCGCGGATGCACTCCTTGAGGTTCACGGTCGTGCGTCGTTCCTCGTCCATGATGCCGATCTTGACCGTGTACCGCGGCAAGCCGAGCGTCTGCTCGACGTGTGTGAAGATCTCGTCGGCGAAGGCGACCTCGTCGGGGCCGTGCATCTTCGGCTTCACGACGTAGACGGAACCCTGAGTCGAATTGCGTGGACCGTCCTTCTTGCGCAGGTCGATCATCGCGATCAGCGTCGTGCACATCGCGTCGAGCAGGCCCTCCGGAACCTCGCGGGCGTCGCGGTCGAGCACGGCCGGGTTGGTCATGAGATGCCCG